>ENA-OUQH01000059-OUQH01000059.1-human-gut-metagenome-genome-assembly--contig:-NODE-59-length-99190-cov-28.589953_pt1 | contig 99190 bp, 67 predicted proteins | sample MGYA00237948_ERZ548828 | MGnify/ENA primary metagenome ERZ548828 (study PRJEB26490, sample SAMN05194711) | human gut metagenome | biome: terrestrial biome; feature: human-associated habitat; material...
CGCTCCCGCGAGAACTTGTCTCCGGCAGGCACCTCCCACTTCCCGAGGCCGTGGGCTGGCCACGTCCGCCGTACCGCACCGCCTGACAGACGACATGTCGATGAAGAGGACCTCCATCCTTGAAAAACGGTGTAAGAAAACGTCATTATTTTCACCATTTCAGATAATTGAAACAAACGGGGTAAAATCAGGCCGATTTTTACACCGTTGGTCCGATACCCGGCCACGGTCAGCTGTACGGGCGCGGTTTTTGCGTGTTTCAAGTCCCCGTCGGGCCCGATGATGGTTCATATCATATGAAAATCCTGGGATTCCGACAGGAACAGCGGCTCAGCAGAAGCTGCATAGTATTGTAATTTAAAACATTATGAAAATGAAGAAATTAATCATTTCTGCCATATTGGTACTCTGTACCGTAATGGCTTTCGCGCAGACAAATGACGCGGACAGAATTCTGGGAACCTACTTGTCAGAAAACAAGACCGGCAAGGTGGAAGTCACCAAGCAGAACGGCAAATATATCGGAACACTTGTCTGGACATCTATCGAGGGCGCAAAAGATGAAAAGAATCCGGATGCTTCTCTGAAAAAAAGGACACTCAAGGGCGTCGTCATCCTGAAAGACATGACCTACGACAACGGCATCTGGAAGAACGGCACCATCTATGACCCTGAAAGCGGAAATACCTACAAGGCCACAATCAAACTGAAGTCTGACGGAAATCTTACTTTACGCGGATATATCGGAGTTCCCGCACTTGGCAGAAACTCCGTCTGGACCAGAACAAAATAGCCGGACTACAGGCCTTTGGCCTTGGCCTCATCCCAGATTTCATCCATCTCGGCAAGTGTCATGTCGGTAAGATTGCGACCCTGACGGATGGTATGCTCCTCCAGATACGTGAAACGGCGACGGAACTTGTCGCAGGCACGGTTCAGAGCAGTATCGGGATTCAGGCCATAGAGTCTGGCAGCATTGACAACAGCAAACATGAAGTCCCCGAGTTCTTCTTCTGCGCGGTCACGGGCAGAACCAGGAGTCGGGGTCATTGTATATCCGGCAGGCACGGTGTCGCCGAGGCCTTCCTCCGCTGACATTGACTCAAGCTCTGCCTGAAACTCGCCCTGTTCCTCCTTTACCTTGTCCCAGACCTGTGACGGACGCTCCCAGTCGAAGCCCACTCCCCTAGCCTTGTCCTGCATCGAATACGCCTTGAGAATCGGCGGCAACGAATCCGGAACACCTGAAAGAATGCGTTTATTCCCGCCCTTCTCCTTCATTTTCATCATTTCCCAGTTCTCGGAAACAGCCTCGGCATCAGCAGCCTGGACATCAGAGAACACATGAGGATGACGGAATGTCATCTTCTCGCACAAGCGCTCCATGACATCTGCCACATCGAATTTCGACTGTTCTTCAGCGACTTTGGAATAGAAAACCACATGCAGAAGGATGTCTCCCAGTTCTTTTTCGACATCTTTGTCCTCATGCTTGATGACAGCATCACTGAGTTCGTAAACTTCCTCTACAGTAAGCGACCTCAATGTTTCCCAGGTCTGTGCCCCGTTCCATGGGCATTTTTCTCTGAGTTTGTCCATAATGTCCAGCACGCGGCCGAACTGCGCAAGTTTTTCTTCTCTAGTGTGTGCCATTGTCAATGTTATTAAGTATCACATCCGGGAATTCCAATCCCGTACATCCTTGCAAAATTAGCAAGATTCCTCAAGAATGCCACCGGGCAAACTAAAAAAGATGCCGGCGGAACAGAATTCCGTCGGCATCCTCTTATGAATGCTATAGTGTAAAACTATATTGTCAGCTTACTTCCAAGGAGTTGCGAGGTCCTCACTTGATACGTTCTCAACCCACTCAAAGGTCTTGTTCGTATGCAAGTGATGATGATCGCCCGCAAGGTTCTTGAAGAGTTTTGTACTCTCATCATAGTTGGATCTGCTGATTCTCCAGTAACCTACGAGACCCTTGCTGTCAGGAGCAACAGACTTGATGCTGTTTGCAATCTGATCTGCAGTTCTGGCAACATCCCAAACACGGATTTCATTGGTCATGACTTTACAGCCCCGCCACCATTTGTCACCAGGAGCCCAGGTACCGTTGCTGCCACCGACTCCCATGAATGACATATAAGGGAACTGGCCTTCATTGACAACCTTTGTCGCAATTTCCTTCCTTCCTGCGAAAGAACCGTTCACATAGATTGAAACATAAGTTCCGTCGAAGGTAACCGCATAGTGCTGCCACTTGTTGGACTCGATAGCGATTGTAGGGTTAAGGTAGTCACCGATACCCTGGAACTGAGCCCAAGAGTGAGCCTTCACGCCATCCTGATCATTCTGAGGGTCCTCGAAACGTGCCATGAACTCACCACTGCCAGGATTGCAGAAGAACAGGTCTCTGTTACGGTTTCCTGTATTGGATACCTGCAGACGCATCTCGATAGTGAACTGAGGAATATTGAATGCTTCATCGGTTCTAAGACCTGAAGCGCCGTTGAACATAGGGAGATCATCTACGATTGCAGAAGAAATCACATACACATAAGAAGATGTACGTCCTGTAACATCAGCATTGCCGGCAACCTTTTCCATTCGGAGAGGAAGGGCATATGGTGTTCCAAGCGTAGCCAGCGGAAGAGGATCCACTGAAATGATGAACGGATCAGAAGAACACTTTCCCGCAGGAATCTTCACTGTTGACTCGAACTTTACCAACTCTTCAGGAAGGATCGCATAGCCGGTACCTTCTGATTCATTGAACTGGTTCAGTACATCCTTGTCGATTACCAGACGATACTCTGCATCAGCATCTTCCTTGTCTGTCAATGATGGTGTAAGGGCAAGATTGGTAACGGTAGAACCGAGGGTTACTACACTGTTGGCAATACCCGGAGTTGAGTTGCTCTCTACGAGGTATGCGTGAACTCCGAGCTTGTCACCCATAGTTCCGGCTGCACCATATTCCGCATCGTTGCAGCTGCACGCAGCCATGGACATAAGTGCAAGAGCACCGTATTTAAAAATATTTTTCATGTTGTTCAAATTTAAAATTTCAATACTACTCAGCTGGTTCCTCCTTGGTGATTATCTGTTTGCCAGGAGCAGGATTCTGCTGCTGAATAGCCTTGCGCATCCATTTGTAAGGAGGGTTGTTAACCTTCTCGTTACTGAAACGGTATGCACCGAATCCACCCTTTCTGAAGCCGTTTGAAGGTTTCCAGTCAGCAAAACCGACGAGAGAAGGCATAATCTTCTTGTCCCATCTGTAACCATCAATGTCATACCACCAGAAACCGCCGTTCAAGCAGTCGATAGCACTTTCAAGGTTCTCTGTAACAATAAGTTTCTTGGTAATCTCCTCCTCGCTCATTACACCTGAGAAAGCATAGATGGTACTTCTCAGACGAGACTCCAGACCATTCGCGCTATTGGAAGTATTAGGGCTCACAAAGCTGGTTGTAGCATAAGCCTGGTTTACGAAGTAGTCGAAATATTTGACAAGCTCAGCCGCATTAGGCATCGATGTATAATATCCGTCAACGATGAAAATCTTGTCTGTTCCTGACTGAGGTCCGATATACTTGCCCATTTCCTCCACGAACCATGTAAAGTACTGGGAATTACGGCAGAGGGCTCCGCCATACTCACCCGGCTCATAGTCGATGTCGATACCGCTGAAGCCATAGATGTTCAGGGAGTCAGCGATAGTTTTTGTCCATTTGATGATGGAGTTATGGATAGACTCTTCGTCACCGTCTTTCCATCCCCAGTAATCTCTACGCTCCTGAACAGTTGTAAGTTCACCTGGAGAATAGAAGCAACCTACTTCCGGTACGAAAGAGCAGATAAGCACCTTGGTACCCTTAACCTTAGTAACGAAATCAAGGTCTGCCTTCTTGGTAGGAGTAAGATGGGAATTGTTCCACAATGAAATGATATCCATTGAGTCCGGAACTGCCTGAAGCATGTTGGTAGTAGCGACACCGCCCTCGCCCCATTCACTGAACCATCCGAATGAAACAGAATGATCACTTGCCTTATAAGCTCTGAGAGCCTCATAGTAAGCATCATCCTTAAGGATTTCAGTCAACGGACTATCGAAATCTTTAGGTTCCGGTGTAGTCCAGTCATCACAACCGGTAACTGCAAATACTGCGAGTGCCGGAATGACAGCTTTCAATATATTGAATTTCATGTTTATCGAATTTTATATGTTAGTTCTTCTTAGCCCAGAAAAGATCTACTGACTCGTCATCCTTACCACCAAGCAAGCTGACAGCTGCAGGATAATTTTCCTTATTCAATGTTTTCTCGTTGAAAGAGTAACGAAGTCTGCGGAGTCCACGTGCATTATCTGTAATTACACCATTTGAGAGGTTGTCGATTACAGGAGCGAGCTCAGGATAACCTGTTCTTCTATATTCTGTCCAAGCCTCGATTCCCATAGGATAGTTGGCAATCCACTTCTGGGTGATGATCTTCTCGAGTTTCATATCAGCCGATGCCGATTCGTCCCAAGCGACAGTAACCTTTGTCTTTCTGCTGTAGTCAGGGAATCTTGCAACAGGGTCATTCTCATATGAATCAGGCACGCTGGTGTCATCCCCTATGTAGTTAGAGGCTTCATAGCTGTCCACGCCCCACTGTTCCATTGAAAGATTTATACCACGCTCATAGAAGTCTCCGGCATTACCTGAAATCCAGCCTTTGAGGACAGCCTCTGCAAGAAGGAACTGTGACTCAGCAGCTACGAATACAGGAAGTTTGTCGGTTGCAGAGAAAGCAGGCAAAGAATAACCCTGAACTGCTGATTTCTCGAAAGCGCCCTTTCCTGAACGCATTCCGATATACTTTCCGCCAGTAGATTTGGTGAAGTAAGCCGGACATCTCGGGTCATCATAACCATTCATGTAGTCAACGATGGATGAACCGCTTCTGAGGTCACCCCATGATGCACTTGCGAGCTGATAAGGGTTCGGCTGAGCTGCAGGGTCCATCATGGCGTTGTCTGCATTGACATTAATAAATCCGAATGGAGATTCATAAGCGGCAACGAATGCCTCCTTATCACCGGAACGCATTGCAGCACGCATGATGTATGAGTTTGCGAGTTTAGCCCACTTTGCATAGTCACCGGCAAATACAGGATCCTGGGCGGCAAGAGGCTTCTTGTCAGGATATGCGGAAGCATATGTTGAAAGAACCGAAGCGGCATTCTTGAGGTCCTCGATGATGCTCTTGTAAACATCCTCATTAGAATCGTATGCCACATACATCTGACCGTCAGTTACCTTGCTGTAAGGAATCGGACCATACATATCAGCGACACGCATCATAGCTGCTGCGCGGAGAAGGTTGGCCATTGCATAATAGTGACCTGAAGCACCTGTGAATTTCTCAATCTCGAAATAGTTGGCATAGATATCGAGGAACATTGTCTCATAAGGAATTGCATTCCATGAATCAGAGGCATTGAATGTATCGAAGTTCTGACCACCCCAACGGTTGGACAATGTGTAGTATCCGCCGAGAGAACCGACCATCTGGTCGATCATCTGAGAGTCATTCTGCTGCACGTACATAAGAGATGCCATCATCGTCGGAATAAGAATCGACGGATCAGAACTCTTGATTGCATACGGGTCCGTATTATATTTCTCGAAATTCTTTGTACATCCTCCAAGTACGCCGAGGATAGCGCAAGAAGCGAGAATTTTGGTTATTTTGTTCATAATTGTCTTCGTTTTTAGAACTGGAGTTTAACATTGAAACCGAAATTTCTTGTGCTTGGAAGCATGAAATAGTCAACTCCCTGATAGTAGTTGTTGCCTGTAGCAGCTGAAAGTTCCGGATCAAACGGAGCCTTGCAGTAAATCATGGCGAGGTTACGTCCTACAATACCCAAAGTAAGGTTCAGTTTGTCATTGAACCACTTCTTAGGGAAGGTATAGTTCAATGCGAGTTCCTGGAGACGGACGTTGGTAGCGCTGTAGAGGTAGAATGCATCATAACCTCCCTGAGCGGTACTGATTGTGGTATAGTAGTCTTTTGCTCCAAGCTTACCATAGTTCACAGGAATTCCGCCAGCGTCACGCATTGAAGCAGAAGCCTCTGATACTCCATAGTAGTCAAGGATACCCTGAGTAGCCGAGTAAACGAGACCGCCTACACGCGCAGTAAGCACTACACCAAGAGAGATTCCCTTGTAACCAAAGTTGTTGCTCCATCCGAAGTTGCCCTTAGGTGCTAGCTGACCGGCTTTGTAAGCCTCAACTTCCTCAACCTTGATATTACCGTTGTTGTCAACAGCCACACTACCGTTAAGGTCTCTGGCCACTCTATGTTTTATATAGATGTCAGAAAGTGAACCGCCTTCACGGAGAATAACCTGAGGAGCAACGTTAGATGCGCCCAACCAGTCCTTCTCGATCTGTGTCACGTCAACAGGAATGCCTGTGATAGGGTCAGGAATACCATGTGCGAGTTCCTTGATCTTGTTCTGGTTGAATGTATATGTAAAGTTGCTGCTCCAGCTGAAGTCACCCCACTTGTTGTCATATCCGAGAGCGAGCTCAACACCCTGGTTCTGGATGTTACCGGTCTGTGCCACGAAGTTCTTGTATCCTGAAGATGCAGAAAGAGGAGCATAGATGGTCTGGTTATAGGTATTTGACCTATAGTAAGTCACATCCAAAGAGAGGCTCTCGAGGAAACGTACGTTGAGACCGAGTTCCCAAGATCTTGTATCCTCAGGTTTGAGGTCGTAAGCAGGATAGGTATCGCTCTTGCTCCAGTTGTGGGTCTGGTCGTTGTACTTGTAGCTAGGGTTAGAGAGGAATCTGTCAAATGGAGAAGCCACCTGAGAGTAAGATCCACGCACTTTCATGAACGTAAACCATGAAGGCATCTCTACCATGTTGGAAATAACAGCAGAAAGACCTGCTGACCAGTAGAAGTATGACTTGTTGTCAGTATAGGCGAGCTGGGAAGCCCAGTCATTTCTTCCGGTGAGAGTGAGGAAGAGCATGTTATTCCATCCAGTCTCAACTGAAGCAAAGACAGCCTGAGTCTGATCATGCCATCCTTCCTGGTTACCCTTGTAGTTTACAGAGGTATTGAGGTTGTTCGTAGCGAAGTGGTTAGGCAGGATAAGGTCACCGGCAGCGCGGTTCATCTCATATCTCTGGTCGTTGATAGAAGCACCGGCATTGACAATCAATCTCCAGTCACCCCATGTCTTATCTACGTTTGCGATGATATCACCGTAGAAAGATCTGTCAGTCATGTTGTCCAACATGTAACCACCGTTTTCACCGGCGAATGTTGTCAATGTTGTAGCATAGTACTTGGTAGTCTGGCGGTATGTTGACTCATCCAGACGTACACGACCGGTAACGTTCAACCATTTGAAAGGAATGTACTGCAAAGAAGCGTTGTACATGTAACGGCGCTTGTTCATATCGCGGTTGTTGCGCTTCTGCACCCAGTAAGGATTCTGGATATTGTGAGAACCCTCAGAATATGGCCAGTACTGTGTCTTCACACCTGTAACAGGGTTCCATCTTTCATAGAGACGCACCTCATTGAAATCGTCTCCTCTCGGGAAGAGGTAAAGACCAGGGAGCGGGTTGAAATATGTACCCTGCGAAACGAGGTTGTGGTCTTTCTGGATAATGAAACTTGCCCCGAAGTCGAGAACGAGTTTGTCTTTTGCAAACTTGGTAGTATTTCTTGCGGTGAAGTTGTATCTGTCATACTTGCTCTCAGGAACAATACCCTTTGAGTTTGTAGTCGTAGCGGAAATATATGTCTGGCTGTTCTTGTTGCCTGTAGAAAGTGCAACAGAGTTGATCACGTCAGTACCGGTATTGAAGAACTTGCGAGGATCATAGCTGTATGAAGAAGGAAGTTCTGCACCCCAGCTGTTGTATCCGCCGCTTCTTCCGTAACGGTCCTGCATATCAGGCATCATGTATGCCCTTGAGAAGGTGGTATTGTTGCTGACAGTAACCTTGGTCGTGCCCTCTGCACCTTTCTTGGTGTTGATGATTATTACACCGTTGGCAGCCTCAGAACCGTAAAGTGCTGCTGCAGAAGGGCCTGTAAGCATATTCACAGACTCGATATCCTCCGGGTTGATATCGGCAGCAGACTCAGAGCTGACCATTGAAGACATGGTACCGCCGGAGCCGCCGAAGCTCTTGTTGTACATAGGCACACCGTCGATCACATAAAGAACAGTGTTGTTCTTCTCGATAGACTTCATACCACGCATTACGACACGGGTAGTACTTCCAGGGCCGCTGGCACCTGAATTAATCTGCACTCCGGCTACCTTACCGACGAGTGAATTTACGAAGTTCGCATCCTTTACGGTGGTAAGTTTGTCAGAATCAACTTTCTGCACATTGTAAGAAAGCGTCTTCTCCTCACGTTTGATACCGAGCGCAGTGACAACGACCTCATCAAGGAACTCTGTGGATACCTCCAAGGTGAAGTTCAATTTCTGCTGGCCTGTCCATACGGCCTGTGCATCCTTGTATCCGAGAATGGTCACGACAATGACATCATTCATCTCAAGACCTGAAAGAGTATAATCTCCGTCCATACCGGAAATCACAGCTCCGGTCTTGTCCTTAATCATAACCGCAGCTCCCGGAACAGGTCCGTTTGAATCGGTTATGATACCCTCAACTGTCCCCTTTCCGGATATATTCTGGGCATACGCAGAAAAAGGAGCAGCTACATTCAAGGTTGCAGCGGCAATCAATGCCACGCATACCCTTAGAAACGTTTGCTTCAAGTGTTTAAACATAATTGATAGTGTTTTTAAATCGTAGATTTATACCTACAGAACTGCAAATTTACAATTATTAATCAAATACCCAAAATATACGCTGATTTTACACTATTTTTTTCCCTATTTAGAATAAAATATAAACCGAAACAGACAACTGAAACATTACACTTTAAGTTTTAAAGTCATATCCGTTCGCACCGGCTGTCGTTGTAATCGGAAAAATATCCCTATCTTTGGAATATTCGATACATTAATCCAAAAACAGACTGGAAATGAACATTATCAGAACAATATTGACAGCGGCCGCCATGGCATTGACCTTTGCCTCGTGCAGCATCGACGGCGTCGGCCAGAGGCCGGACTCCCGCCCGCAGGGACCGGATGACAACAAATTAACATTCCGGATAAACCCTGACTGGACATTGAAACATTCGCAGGACGTGATTACGGACGACAGCGGTTTCCTCGCCGACATTGACATAATCACCGTGGAGAGCGTGGACCAGGAAACTTATTGGCTCGACGTGGTGACAGAGGAGAATCTCGAGGCATGGTACAATGGCGACATCTACGAATATATCAAGGAAGAGCCGAAATTCTATACCGGAGAGACCTACAAGGGAACGATGGACATAACATTCGACAGGATGAGGTCCGGGAAATGGGTGGCAGTGGCATTCGGCGCAGACGACAAGGGCAATCTGACCGGAGATTATGCCGTCCTGAGATTCACAATTCAGGAAGACAAACCTTCGGAGGACTTTCTGAACTGGCTTGGAGACTGGACCATCACGGGAGCATGCAAGACTGACCAGTCGAAAAACACCACCTATATTATAAAGGTATCTTCGGCTGACGCCAATTTCCTTTTCAATGTTGCAGGATGGGAAAGCGGAAACAGTACAGAACAGGACATGCGCGACTACAGCATTGAAGTCCAGTACGACAGGTTCACCAGACAAATGCTGTTCAAGAGCCTGTTTATCGGCACCGAGACACTTGGAGGCAAACAGTACGACCTCTGTTTCTACGGCAACTTCATCTATGACGGCTCTATGGGATTCACTGACATGAAGGCAGGTGAAGAGCAGACCGTCTGCGACAACATCATCATCGCAGAAAGCTCAGAACTTTCTTCCGATGCCAGAAGTGCAACAGTCAAAGGCTTGATTTTCAATTTCCTGCATGAGAACAAGACCTACACCACATCGCTCACGTCAATGCAGTATTTCGACTTCCCTCACGATGAGAATGACAAAGGTATATACGTAAAAAACCAGAAGATTCCTGTATTCCCGCTGACAATGACGAAGGCCGGTTCTGCAGAAAAGGTTAATTCAATGTCAGCAGACGCATCAGGACGCAAGACATTGAAAATCAAGACAGGAAACCATATCCGGAGAAACGGCACCAAGGCCGTGACGACAGTAAGGTCCGCCTCTTCTGCCAATGCCAAGAAGACATTGACAAGATAATTCCAATATCGGATGCCCGATTATCTGGCATTCGACACCGATATAACCGATAAACCCCGTTGCTCCATTTTCCGGAACAACGGGGTTATTTGTATTATAAGTTGAACCAAAATCCTCCCGAGGGGAGGACTGGTCTTATTCTGCGAGACGAGCCTTGATGGCCTTGGTCTGCTCTTCGAAGCCCGGCTTCTCGAGAAGGGCGAACATATTCTTCTTGTAAGCCTCTACACCCGGCTGGTTGAACGGATTCACGCCGAGAGTGTAAGCGCTGACGCCACATGCGAACTCGAAGAAATAGAACAGGTTGCCGAGGGTCTTCTCATTGATCCTCTCGATGGAAACCTCAAGCTGTGGAACACCGCCGTCAATGTGGGCAAGCTTTGTTCCGAGCTGAGCCATCGCGTTGCAGTGTTCAACGTGCTGTCCTGCAAGGTAATTCAGCTGGTCAAGATTCTGCTCATCGCTGCCGATCACAACGCTGCGGTTACTGTTCTCGATGTTCACAACGGTCTCGAACATAATTCTCGCGCCGTCCTGAACAAACTGGCCAAGTGAATGAAGATCAGTGGTATAGGTAACTGATGCAGGGAAGATTCCTTTGCAGTCCTTGCCCTCTGACTCACCGTAAAGCTGCTTCCACCACTCGCCGAGATACTGGAATTTAGGGCTGAATGAAACAAGGATTTCAACGCTCTTTCCATAAACGGAATGAAGGAGATTACGCATTGCAGCATAGACTACTGCAGGGTTGTTCTCTGATTTTTCTGCAAGTGCAGCCTCTGCCTCTTTGGCGCCTTCGAGCAGTGCCCTGATGTCAAATCCTGCAAGCACGATAGGAAGAAGACCTACCGGAGTGAGAACTGAGAAACGTCCGCCGACATTGTCAGGAACGACGAAAGTTCTGTAGCCTTCCTGTGTAGAAAGTGTCTTGAGAGCTCCCTTGTGAGCATCGGTAACTGCAACGATACGTGCTGCTGCCTCTTTCTGGCCATAAGCCTCCTCGAGATGCTGCTTCACGATCCTGAAAGCAACCGCAGGCTCAGTGGTTGTACCAGACTTGGAGATAACTACACAAGCTGTATTTCTAACCTTCATCAGGTCAATGAGTTCGCTCACATACTCCTCTGACAGGTTATTGCCGGCGAAAACGACCTCAGGCACATCCTTGCGGTGAAGTTCTCTTGCGAAGCTGTGCGAAAGAGCCTCGATAGCACATTTTGCACCGAGATATGAGCCTCCGATACCGATAACTACAACGAGATCCACATTTCTGGATTTCCAGTCATCACGAACATCCTCACATGCCTTTACAAGTTCTTCTGGTGTCTCTGAAGGAAGGTGTTTCCAGCCGAGGAAATCATTACCTGCGCCGGTCTCAGACTCGAGCACGTCAAAAGCAGAAAGAGCCTTCTCTACATATTCCTTGAACTCAGACTCTTTTACAAAGGAGGAGCAACCTCCGATATTCACTTTAACCATTAGATTATTAATTTAAGTTCTGTTTTACAAATACATTCCGAAGACTGCACCATCCACGAATCCGGGATTATTCGGCAGGTTTCGTTTCCAAGCCGCAAGCGAAACAATGCTACTAAAAAGATTTCATAACGAAAGAAAATACTTTCAATACGTAAACCATTGACATCCAGCGACTAATGGAACATGTTAAATCCGTTTGGTCCGGCAAAGATAATTTTTTTTACTGAATAATCGTAATAACTAAGTATATTTGTGTGATAAACCCGATGTTCCATGAGCATGGAACCGGGCGTGTAACACAAACCATAACAGTTATTTATGAAAAAGTCAATCTTGAACTTCGCGCTGGCGGCATTGACAGCAGTCATGACGATTCCTGCCACTGCCCAGACCGGTTCCATCAGAATCGGAGCGCACAGAGGCTTCTGGAAATGCGACGAATCGCAGCATACAGAGAATTCGATAGCCTCCCTGAAAACAGCCCAGGACTACAATCTCTGGGGCAGCGAATTTGACATCCACCTGACATCAGACCACGAAGTCGTTGTCCACCACGATGCCCACATAGAGGGCCATGACATCCAGAAGAACACATACGGCTACCTGAAGCAGTTCAAGCTTGTAAACGGCGAATCCATACCGACACTGGACGAATATCTCGACCAGGCAGCAAAATGCGCCACGACTGTAATGGTCCTGGAGTTCAAGAGCCAGTACAGCAAGGAGCATGAGGATAGCCTTGTAGCCATTACCTTCGACAAACTGAAGAAGCACAACCTCTACGACCCTTCAAGAGTAATGTTCATCTCATTCAGCATGAACATCTGCAAGAAAGTCGCAGACGAGGCACCGGAATTCACGAACCAGTACCTGAACGGCGACGTCGCGCCGGCGGACGTCAAGAAAGAGGGCATCAATGGCATTGATTATCACTATAATTCATTCTACAAGCATCCGGAATGGGTGAAAGAGGCGCACGACCTCGGAATGAGTGTCAATGTCTGGACGGTGAACAAGGAGAAGGACATGAAGGCGATGATTGACCTTGGCGTGGACTGCATCACTACCAACGAGCCTCTCACTGCCCGCAAACTTCTCGGCTCAGAAGAACTGAGGCTGGCCAGAGCCTCTGAGGACGACCCGAAAGCCGATCCTAAGGCAGAGGTGGTTTTCGGAAATGCGAGATTCACCGTTCTCGGCAGCAGACTTGTCCGTATGGAATGGGCCGCTGACGGGAAATTCGAAGACAGAGCCACACTCGGTATCGTCAACAGACGTATGCCGGTACCTGCATATACCGTCAAGAAGTCAGGAAAACGCATCACCATCAAGACAGCGGACCTGACATTGACATACACCGGAGACAACAAGTTCGACCAGAACAATCTCCACGTGACATTCACAATGCCTGAGCACACTTCCAAGAACGGAGTGAAGAAAGTCAGCTGGCATCCGGGACTTGACGATAGCGGAAACCTTCTCGGAACAGCAAGGACACTCGACGGGTGCGACGGCGTAAAGACCAAGGAACCTTATGACAAAGGTGTCGTGTCACGTGACGGCTGGGCAATCATCGACGAGTCTGAAAGACAGGTACTTGTCCCTGAAAACACAGACTGGAAGAACTGGGTGGCCAACCGCGAACCAGGTGACAGACAGGACCTTTATATCTTCGCCTACGGCCACGACTACAAGCAGGCCGTTTCAGACTTCACCAAGATCGGAGGCCAGATTCCGCTTCCTCCGAAATATGCTTTCGGCTACTGGTGGTGCCGTTTCTGGCAGTACTCAGACTTCGAGTTCGTAGGCCTCGGCAAGGAAATCAGGTCTCTCAGCATTCCTATCGACGTGATGGTTCTGGACATGGACTGGCACGAGACATGGACTCTCCGCAGACGCAACTCTCCTAAAGATGAATTCGGCCAGAGAATCGGATGGACAGGCTACACCTGGCAGAAGAAACTCTTCCCTAATCCGGCCAACTGCCTGCAGGACCTTCATAACCTCGGTCTCAAGACGACATTGAACCTCCACCCGGCATCCGGAATCCAGCCATACGAAGAACCTTACGACAGATTCGTAAAAGACTACCTCTCAAGAACTTCCGACTACGACGGCCCGAAGGATTACGTCAATGCCGACGGAAGCAAAGCTCCGGTGCCTTTCAGAATCGACGACGAGAACTGGGCCAATGCCTATTTCAATTCCGTCATCCGTCCTTTCGAGAAACAGGGAGTTGACTTCTGGTGGCTCGACTGGCAGCAGTGGATAGAAAGCAAATACACACCGGGGCTCAGCAACACATTCTGGCTGAACTACACCTTCTTCAACGACATGGTCCGCCAGTCAGAGAACCAGGGCATCTATGCCAGAAGGCCTATGATTTACCACCGTTGGGGCGGAATCGGAAGCCACCGCTACCAGATCGGCTTCTCCGGAGACTGCTATGCGACATGGAAAGTGCTCGGATACCTTCCTTATTTCACCACTACAGCATCCAATGTCGGTTACGGATACTGGGGACACGACATCGGCGGACACCAGCAGCCGAAGGGTGTAACCACCACTGACCCTGAACTTTACACAAGATGGATCCAGTCCGGAGTATTCACCCCTATCTTCAAGACACACTCCACCAAGGACTTGACAATGGAGAAGAGATTCTGGGTATTCCCTGACTACTTCGACAGCATGCGCGAAGCCGTAAGACTCAGATACGACCTTTCACCTTATATATATAATGCCGCACGCCAGACCTACGATACCGGCATTTCCATGTGCCGCCCTATGTATTACGACTATGCCGAGGACAATGAGGCATACGAGTGGAAAGAGGAGTTCATGTTCGGTGACGACATCCTCGCCACTACGGTCTGCCAGCCTGCCGACAAGATCACAGGTCTCGCAAAACGCGGAATGTGGTTCCCTGAAGGCAACGACTGGTATGACGTGGCAACAGGAACACTGATTCACGGCGGACAGAAGGACACACTCACATACACAGTCAACGAGAATCCTTACTACGTGAAGGCCGGAGCTGTCATCCCGATGGCCGGTTCAGACATCAAATCCCTCCAGGAAAAGAGCAACGTCCTCAAACTGTTCGTAGCTCCAGGTGACGGAAACAGCACCACTTCAGTTTATGAGGATGACGGTGAGTCTCAGGCATATAAGGAGGAATTTGCGACTACAGCCGTAAGCAAGGAAGCGGATGCGTCACACGTGAAAGTCACCGTAGCCGCACGCAAAGGAACATACAACGGCATTGACAATAGCCGCAGGCTCCAGTTCGTCTTCGCCGGCGTGTTCGCACCTGAAAAGGTTCTTGTCAATGGCAAGGAGGTGGCTTATTCCCGCTTCGCCGATCATGACTACGAGACTTGCGGCAAGACAGCCGTCTGGGGCTACAACGGAGCAGACCTTTCTGCAACCGTTTATCTTCCGGAGACTTCTGCAGATGAGGAAATCACTGTAGAATGCAGGTTCAATGACTATGCCGCTTCACACAGAGAACTTCTCAACGGCAAGAAGGCATTGATGCACAGAATGATGGCACTCACTCCGGAGGCAAAACTCGCTTTCGGCAAGACAGTGGACCCTTACATGATGCTGCCGGATTCATTCCTCGCGCTCGCACAGTGCGCAAGTTTCATCAATGAAGATCCGCAGAATACCGGAAAATATCTCGAGAACATCGACAAGGCCGCGCTCGTGAAAGAACTTGACAGTTTCGAAAAACTGCCAGCCGAATTCACCGCGAAAGTGAAGGCTCAGATCAACGCCGAGTAAAACTTTCAGAAACATTGATTCTCCTGCTGCTCAGGGCGTACAGGCCTGGCGGCAGGAGTTTTTTTGACTATAATCCAGCTATCACTTCCATTATGAAAAGCAATGCCGATGCAACGGAATCTGTCGACGTCACGAGCAAATTCGGGCAGAGACCGATATAGGTCAATGCAGTTGTGCAAATCGCAAGAAGCATCAGCAGAGACGTTACCGGAAGGGCGAACAGATTGGTAATGAGGAAGTACAGAGGAATAGTCCGGAACCGCAGCCACGCCAAAGGACCGGTAAGAATCTGGCATGAGAGTGTCAATGCCGCAGTGTTCCATATTTTCCGCGGAAGGTCAATGCCGGATTCCCTGCCGGGGTACCAGGCCTTCAGGTGCGGATATATCAGGAAAATGCCGGCCATGGCCAGGTAGGACATCTGGAAGCCTATGGACGAAATCACCGCCGGAGTCAATGCCAGCTGTATCATCAGGGCTATGCAGAGCACATGGACCGGCGGAACATGGCGATGCAGCAGACGTGCAGTTTCATTGATGACGATGAAAAGGAAGGCGCGGACGAGGGACGGGGACGCACCGGTGGCAATCGTATAGAATCCCGAGACTGCGATTATGAGGATGCTCCGTATCTTGCGGACACGAGGCGACATGCCGGCCAACGATGTAACTTTCAGCAAGATGGCATAGATGAAGCCCAGATGGAGTCCCGAGAGGGCCAGGATATGTGCCGCCCCGCTGTCCCTGAAAGTGGCCACGGTATGACTGTCGAGTCCGGATTTGTCGCCTGTCAGGAGGGCCTTCAGGAGAGGTGAGGTCCTCGGCGACGGAAAAGGGATGGAATCCAGCATTGACCTGACATTGTCGGCACACCTTGCTGCGATTCCGCCGCATCCCGCCGTTCCGGCTCCGATACCGCTGACGAAGGAGCACACGGCGCAGAAAATTCCGGTGAAAAGAAAAAGTATGAGAATCTTCCAGAGGCCGCCCCGACGCGAGAGCCGTGCCGCCGTAAGGATTGTCAATGTTACTATGAATAAGCAAGTTAAGATGGCGTACAGTCCTCCCGGTGAGAGGTACCGTGCCATGATTTGCGCAACCAATATGCTTCCCGCCGCCACACCTGCCGCGAAAGTCAATGACAAAGCGGCAATGTTCCCAGTCCTGTCCATGAATAGTAGGTTCTAAAGTTTTTTGTTTCTTGCTAAAGTAGTGATTTCTTTTTAACTTTGCCACGTTTCCGGAAGGAATTTATCCTGACGGCATATAACCACCGATAAAATATTTTAGAAGAATCTAAATTTTACAATATGATTATTCTTGTTATAAATTGCGGAAGCTCATCCATCAAGTACCAGCTGCTTGATATGAAGAGCGATGAGGTTTATGATGTCCTCGCGAAAGGTATCGTGGAGAAAATCGGCCTCGAAATGGGTCGTATCCAGCACACTGCTACAGGCAAGGAGAAGGTCGTAAAGGATCTTCCTGTTCCTGACCACAAGGTGGGAATGAAGCTAGTCCTCGATGCCCTCACGGACGGCGAGCACAGCGTTCTCAAATCACTTGATGACATTGAGGCCGTAGGCCACAGAATCGTGCACGGAGGTGAGTACTTCTCATCCAGCGCACTCGTAAATGAGGATGTCATGAAGAAGATCGAAATCTGCTGCGACTTCGCTCCTCTCCACAACCCTGCACACATTCTCGGAATCAGGGCCGTCCAGGCAGTGCTTCCTTCAGTTCCGCAGGTCGTGACTTTCGATACCGCATTCCACCAGAGCATACCTTCATACGCATATATGTACGGACTTCCTTACGAGGCATACTCAAAGTACAGAGTCCGCAAGTATGGCGCACACGGAACAAGCCACCAGTTTGTAGCAGAGAAGGGTGCCAAGTTTGCAGGTCTGGATATCAACAATTCCAAGATCATCACCTGCCACATCGGTAACGGCAGTTCCATCACCGCAATTGTTAACGGAAAATCAGTAGATACTTCCATGGGATTCACTCCGCTTGACGGTATCATCATGGGAACAAGATGCGGAAGCATTGACCCTAACGTTGTCACATACCTCATGAAGAAGGAGAATCTCTCAGCTGACGAGATGACCGAAATCATGAACAAGAAGAGCGGTTTCCTCGGAATTTCAGGTGTGACATCTGATGCACGCGACTTGGATGCGCTTGCAAACTCAGGTGACCAGAAAGCCAAGCTCGCACTCAAGATGATGACTTACGGAATCATCAAGTACATAGGAAGTTACGCTGCCGTGATGAATGGCGTTGACCTTATCATCTTCACCGGCGGTATCGGCGAGCACAACAGCCGTCTCCGCAGAAGAGTCTGCGAGAACTTCTCATATCTCGGCCTCAAGTTCGACTACGAGGCCAACAGCGCATGGGGTGAGGATGCCATCATTTCACTTCCTGATTCCAAGGTCAAGGTTGCTCTCATAACCACAGACGAGGAGATTGTCATCGCGCGTGACACAATGCATATCGTTCAAAGCGAAGAGGAAAATTAATAACATACAGAAATGATCACAAGTTTTTCAGACGTATTTGCAGAACTTAAAGAAAAGGGAATCTGCAAGAGAATGGTTGCCGCATGGGCAGTAGATGAGCATACAATCGAAGCAGCATCAAAGGCTGTTGACCTTGGTTTCATCAAGGCTACACTCGTGGGTGATGCGAAGATGATCAATGAAGTTTGCGAAAAGCACGGCATCGATGCTTCCAAATTTGACATCGTTGATAACCCTGATGAGCTCAAAGCTGTCGCTCAGGCTGTCCAGCTCGTTCACGACGGACAAGGTGACGTTCTCATGAAGGGACTCTGCTCTACTGACAAGTTCCTCCGCGCCATCTTGAACAAGGAGACAGGACTTCTTCCTCCTAAGGCGCTTCTCAGTCACGTGGGTATCATCGAGAGCCCTAACTACCACAAGCTTCTCTTCCTGACCGATATGGCAGTAGTTCCGCTTCCTGACCTGAAGCAGAAGATGACTCTTGCAAACTATGTCGTAAAGATCGCAAGATCATTCGGTATCGCGAAGCCTAAGGTTGCCTTCATCGCAGCTTCAGAGCAGGTTCTCGCATCAATGCCGGCTTGCCTTGAGGCAGCAGCATTGGCCAAGATGGCCGATAGAGGCCAGATCAAGGGCTGCATCGCTGACGGTCCTCTCGCTCTGGACGTTGCCATCGACAACGAGTCTGTGGAAATCAAGAAGCTCACCAGCCCTGTTGCTGGTGACGCAGACTGTCTCGTATTCCCTAACATCGAGTCAGCAAACGTATTCTGGAAGACCAATTCCAAACTCGCTACCGGTGTCCGTCAGGCAGGTATGCTCGTAGGTACTACAGCACCTTGTATCCTCGCCAGCCGCGCTGACAGCGTCGACACAAAACTGAACTCTATCGCAGAGGCAGTCATGAGCGTGAAATAAATTTCACTACATATACGGAAAAGCCCGGCCGGTCGATTACGGTCGGGCTTTTTATATTATTGAAAACCAAATTATTGTCAATGCTATTTTGCCAATGGTTCGAAGAAGGAAAAATGGACGCGTCCATAGATCTTTTCCTTCACGAAAGCAGGATGCTCCTTGAACGAATGTTCGTCTCCGTGCTCCAGTATCAGATACCGTTCAGGATAGACGAGACCTGCATCAAGCACCTTGTCCGGTATGGTCTCAAGACCTTCCAACGCATAAGGAGGATCCGCGAAGACAATGTCAAAGCGCTCCTTGCATATAGGAATGAAATCGAATACGTTATGGTGAACCGCAGTCAGATTCTTGAAGCCCAATGCCCTGGCCTGATCTTTTATGAATGAAGAATACTGAGGGTTCATCTCTACTGACCAGACATGACCTGCACCTCTGGATGCAAATTCATATGAAATGGAGCCTGTGCCGCTGAAAAGGTCCAGCACGCTGAGGCCTTCAAATTCAAATTCATTGTCAAGGATATTGAACAGAGCCTCCTTGGCAAAGTCCGTAGTCGGTCTTGCCTTGAAGTCAGGAGGAGTCAGTATTGTCTTTCCTTTATGTATTCCGCCTATAATTCTCATTGACTTAAAAATCAGGTATAAAAATTGACATTGACTTATAACTGCTCGACAGCCTTGAAGTAGCGGTAGAGCGACATTTCCTGCTCCGCATCGAGCGGAGTGCGGAAACTGATTGTGGAAACCTCCGGATTGAGCTGGAGCTTCTTCATCGTATTGAATATGAAGTATTCGGCCGTGGTGAAGTCAGGTGCCTTGAAGACATTGGCTATCTGGAGGCTCTTTCCCTGGGCGACAGCCAGATGCAGATATGAATCGGCATAGGATGCAATGATTTTGTTATAGTCATTGCACTCTGACATTGACTCGAGCATGTAGTACATTTCCGGAAGGATTCGGGCCTGATATCCGTCTGTCGTGAACACGGTCGGGGAAATCATGCGGGACAATGTTTCTCCTATGTTATTGGAGAACAACAGTACTGCCCCGAACTGGGGCATGCGGATGAATTCTGCCTGGTCGCCATCTGACAGCCTCACCGTATCTGCGAGCAGCTGACGTATTTCGACAGGATTGAAGAAATGTTCAGGAACCAGTGCGACCTTATGTGTCATCAGCGAAATCCTCACGGAATCGTATCTCTTCTGGAATTCAGGAGTGGTAAAGATATGTTCAGGGCTGAGCCATCCGGAAGAACGCTCATCCCCATTGTCCGCTATCTTAAAAGAATATCCACTCAAGGAGACTTGAATGGATATTCCGTTATCTGTTTTTTGAAACATAAGTTCTTTTGCTTCTCGGCTGTCAAGCCGAAAATGGATGGGACTACTCCCAGTTACCTGCGTTGTTGTTAGGTGCGCTGATACTGCCCACCTGAAGACCCTCATAGCGGTTCATAGCCTGACGGTCTGCATCGAGGTTGATTCTGAGCTGGTTGTCAAGACCCTTGAGGAGAGACTTGTAAGGCATCTTGGCCTCGAAGAGAGGAACCTTCACACCTGAAACTTCCTTGACAACAGCCTGCATCTGAACTGTATCACCGTGTGAGAACGGAATGTACTTGAGTGAATCAACGTTGAAGTTTGCTCTTGAGTGGAAGAGAGTATCCTTCACAGCAACTTTATTGGAGATGGAGAATACAAGTCTTTCGCCCTGTTTGTAGAGCTCGAACATCTGAGCCGGTGTAATTCCGCGGTGTGTCTTCTTAAGTTTCTCAGTGTTAACTACTGCAAGAGAGTCATCGTTTGAACCGATCTGCATAAGGACTTCCATCTGGCCGTTTTTATAGAAATCAGCGAGAGAATCAGCAGAAGAGGTAAAGTGTCCTGTAACTGACTTGAATGCCTCCTGAAGTGTACGGAGGTCCTTCATTCTCTGGATACCTACGGTTTCACGGTATTCCTTCTGCTTGTTGAAGTTAATAGGCTGCATGATGCTCTTGATATTGGCATACACGAGACCAGCAATGACAAAGAGCAGCAGAATGCTGACAATCTTTTTAACTATTCCGTTCATTATGTTTTGAGTTTTTTATAAATTCAAATCCGTTCCGACAAAGTTATAAAATTGATTTATGATATGCAATATAATTTGTAAATTTGCGCTGATGAACACATTATTGCAGGACTATTGATGAAGAAAATCGACACATCCGGAATAGAGGTTTTGGACCTCATGATAAGAAAGAACAAGAAAATTTCACTGGTTGCGCACATCCGTCCGGACGGAGATGCGATAGGCAGCACATTGGCCATGCGCGGATATCTGGCAGCCCGGGGCTGCGATGCCGCAGTCATATATTCCGATATGGTACCGGAGACTTTGGCCTTCCTAAGGGAAGGGACTCCGGACGGGGGAATCATCGAATTCCCGGCAGACAACGACAAGGCTTTCAGAAGGATAGAGGTTTCCGACATGATTATATGTCAGGACTGCAACTCTTTCGCCAGGACGGGAGCCCTGGAGGAAAGCCTCAGGAACGCAAAGGCTGAAAAAGTCCTCATCGACCACCATCTGGCACCTGACACGACAGCATTCAACCTGATATTCTCTGAAACGGAAGTTTCTTCGGCATGCGAGCTGCTTTTCAACATACTCATGTCAATGCCGGAAATCGGAGGAGATGCGACAAAACTCCCGGCCGTAACAGCCAGGGCCCTCATGACAGGCATGACTACCGACACGAACAATTTCAAGAATTCTGTTTTCCCGGGCACATTGGAAATGGCCTCTTCCCTGCTTGCCGCCGGCGTTGACAGGGATGAAATCATTTCCAGACTGTACCAGAGCGGAAGAGAGAACAGCGTAAGACTCTGGGGCTACATGCTTTATGAAAACCTGAAGATAACTTCAGACGGAGTCGCCTACATGATTCTCAATGCCGAGACGGCAAGAAAATTCGACTTGAAGGAAGGGGAAACAGAAGGCCTTGTAAATGAGCCGCTCAAGATTGACAATGTCCGCATGAGCATCTTCCTGAAAGAGGACGGAGACGGATTCTACAGAGTTTCCATAAGGACCAAGAAAGGAGTTTCTGCAGCAAAATGCTCGGCTTCATATTTCCATGGCGGCGGACATGAGAATGCTTCAGGCGGAAGACTTTTCTTCAAGCCTGTTGACGGCAGACCGGCCGACATCAGTGCTCCGGAAGAGGCAGAGAAATATATCATTGACAAGACAAGCGTCTATTTCGCGGATGGCAGTTATGAAAGCAGGTAAGACATTGGCATTGACCCTGTTCGCGGCAGCAGGTATCGCTTCGGCTCTGGCCGGATGCACGAAGGAGGACGTCAAGACGAAGTATTCGAGGCAGGAACAGAATATCGAATCTTTCGTGAAGTCCATCAAATCCAAGGTGGATACCAGTTATGCCGTTTACCAGAACGGTGTGACCAGGCTCGTCACGACTTACGGTGTGGGCACTGACAGCCTCTCATCACATGGAACCGTGTCGTTCTACTATGCGGGATACGTGCTGAACAATGCTTCACTGAACACCGGTGACATGTTCGCGACCAACAGCAAGGACGTTGCGGCTGCGGCAGGATGGAATCTGACCGACGAATCCGTTTTCGAAGTCAAGACATTGAAACTGGACGACAAGGATATCGTTCCGGGTTTGAGAAGGGGGCTTGCAGGAGTAAAGGAGGGCCAGGAATGTTTCATCCTGTTTTCGGGCAAATATGGTTTCGGAAAACATGAATTAGGCACGATTCCTGCAAATGCAGCCCTGGCCTACCATATAAAAGTGGAAAGTATTTCCAACTGAGAAAAGAATTTGACGGATTACCAAGTTTGACAATAAGATGAAAATGAACATATTACGCATTAAAAACTTAATTTTGGCCAGCGCAGCTCTGGCAGCATTGACTTTGGCGGGATGCGCGAAGTCCGAAAAGACAGAAGACAACGAGGCAGAACTCAGATACCTCGAAGCATGGGTCCAGGTGAATCATCCTGATGCACAGAAGACAGAACTGGGCGCATATATCATTGAGGATACCCCAGGCAAGGGCGAAACTTTCGAGGGCGACAAATTCGCGATTCTCCAGTATAACATCGAGTCCGTAGATGGAACCATTTCCGCGACGACCGACAAGAAAATCGCACAGCAAATCGGAAAATACAACAAGTCTTATTACTACGGCAATGTCGTGTGGGCCGCTTACAAGGGAGTCATCACCGAAGGTGTACTGGACGTTCTGAAAGGAATGAAGATCGGCGGCACCAGAAGGGCCCTGATTCCTTCATGGCTCTTCACATACAGTTCATACAAGAATGCCGGAGAATACTATAAGCATGCTGTGGATAAATCGTCTGCAGCCATCTACACCATAACACTGAACGGGCTCAGCAGCGACATCCTCAAGACTCAGGTGGACTCGATGGAAATCTACACCCACAAGCATCTTGATGGAGTGGATTCCACATCTTACGGATTCTATTACAAGCAGTTGGCTGCACCTTCAGACACATCGGCCTTCCCGTCTGACACATCCATCTACATCAATTATACAGGCAGACTCCTGAACGGACAGGTATTCGACACCACAATCGCCGATACCGCCAAGTTCTACAACGTCTATTCGAGCAGCAGCAAATATGAGCCTCGGAAAATATCCTGGGGTGAAAAAGACACAGACCTGAGGCTTTATTCAAGCAGTTCCAGTGATGGCTCCGAGGTCGTGACCGGATTCTCCAAGACACTTTGGCAGATGAGGGCCCACGAAAAGGGCGTAGGAGTATTCTTCTCATCTTACGGATACCAAGGAAGCGGCAGCGGAAGTGTAATTCCGGCTTATTCTCCACTTGTATTTGAAATAGAAATTGTTGACAAACCATAAAGTAAGGAGGAAGAATATGGCTACTGCAGGTACTGCACCGACAGAACTTGGAGACAAAAGAATACGAGACCTTCTCATGCAATATGCAGTCCCGGCTATCATAGCCATGACTGCATCTTCGCTTTATAATATGGTCGACAGCATCTATATCGGCCATATAAAAGATGTCGGGTCCTACGCAATTTCCGGACTCGCCGTCACCTTCCCGCTGATGAATCTGGCGACGGCTCTCGGCACACTCGTGGGAGTCGGAGCCTCCACGATTTTGTCAATGCTGCTGGGGCAGAAGAATTATGCCGTCGCAAACAAAGTTCTTCTTAACGAAGTGATGCTCAATGTCATAATCGGAGGCCTGTTCTCCGTCATAACATTGATTTTCCTCGACCCGATACTGATGTTCTTCGGCGCCAGCCAGAACACATTGCCGTTCGCACGCGACTACATGGTCATCATCCTTCTGGGCAATGTGATAACGCATCTCTATTTCGGTCTGAACAACATGATCAGGGCTTCAGGAAACCCAAAACTGGCTATGGGGCTGACGATTTTCACCGTCGTTTCCAACACAATCATGGACCCGATCTTCATTTTCGTCCTGGACATGGGCATCAAGGGTGCAGCGATCGCCACTGTACTTTGCCAATTGCTGGCTCTGTGCTACACCCTGAAATATTTCTTCAACCAGAAGAACTACCTGCATCTGCCGAAACATGTACGTGATTACAGACTCGAGTGGAGAATTGCCAAGGATTCCCTGGCGATAGGCATGGGACCGTTCCTGATGAACTCGGCCGCCTGCATCGTGACTCTGTTCATAAACCAGCAGCTGCTCAAATACGGAGGAGACCTGGCCATCGGAGCATACGGAATCGTAAACCGCATCTCATTCTTTTTCATCATGATAAACATGGGATTCAACCAGGGAATGCAGCCTATTGCCGGTTACAATTTCGGTGCAAGAAAGTACACTAGAGTCAAGCGGGTATTCCGTCTTACGATTATTTGTGCGACAATAGTAAGCTGCATCGGTTTCTTTGTATCGGAGTTCATTCCGGATATAGCGGTATCTCTCTTCACAAATGACACAGAGCTTAAAGAATTGGCAGACAAGGGATTGAGAATCATAAACCTGGCATTTCCCCTGGTCGGTTTCCAGATGGTCGCAACGAACTTTTTCCAGAGTCTGGGAATGGTCCACAAATCCATCCTCCTGTCTCTCTCCAGACAGCTCCTGTTTCTGGTTCCTCTCATCTATTTCATGCCTCTGTTCTTCGGACATAAAGGCGTCTGGATGAGTTTCCCGATTGCAGACTCCATTTCCATCATTCTCTCAACCGTTCTTCTGCTTGCACTGTTCAGAAAGTTCCGCATGCTGAAAGACGGCGACGACCCATCAATTTTAGGAAGCAAAATCAAACAAGCATAAAGATATGAAACACAATAATCTGATAATAAACGTCGGACGCCAGTTCGGCAGCGGCGGAAAGCTTGTAGCATTGGAACTCAGCAAGAAACTCGGCATCCCGGTATATGATCAGGAACTGATTGCAAAGGCAGCCGAGGAAAGCGGATTCAGCAAAGACCTCTTCGCAAAAAGCGACGAGAAGCGCAATCTCATGGCATTGTCAAGTTTCATTGTAGATGTCGGGAGATTCGGTTCCGCAGACAACTATATGAGTGACAATCAGTTGTTCGTAATCCAGAGCAAAGTCATAAGGTCCATCGCGGAAAAAGGTTCTGCAATCTTCATAGGGCGCTGTTCCGACTATATCCTCAGAGACCTTCCATGCCTCGACGTGTTCATAACTGCGCCGGAAGAGGTCAGGCTGAAGAGAATAGCCAGCAGGATGAATATCTCCGCAGAGCAGGCCGAGTCAATGATGAGAAAGAAGGACAGGACAAGGGAGACCTACTACAATTACTTCACGTTCGGCAACTGGGGCGTGGCTTCGAACTATGACCTCTGCATTGACTCTTCCATTCTTGGCATTGACGGGACTGCGGATATGATAATAGATTTCTGCAGAAGATCCGGTCTGCTCGCCGAAGATGCCGTTCTTCCGCTTTCTGATAATGGTCAGGAGGCAGGCAAATGAACAGAAGAGGATTCCGTATAATCTTGGTTTTAGGTCTTGCCGCAGCTGCGGTAGGACTCTGTATTTCATTGACTTCTTCCCACAAGGAGGAGGCAGTTCTGCCGGACGGCAGAGTCCAGCTCAGGCTCAATGAAGCATTGACAAATGAAATTTCCGACACTTCGGCATTGACAGGGCTGGATACGAAGATTCAGTCTTATATGAGACAGTGGGGGCTGCATGGGGCGTCTCTCGCCATCATGAGAAATGACTCACTGGTCTATGCGAAGGGCTACGGATGGGCAGATGAGGAAAAACAGGTGAAGATGCAGCCGTCCAACATACTCAGAGTAGCTTCGGTTTCCAAACTCCTGACCGCAGCGGGCATAATGCTGCTTCAGGACCAGGGCAAACTTAACATCAAAGATACTGTTTTCGGACCTCGCGGGATCCTTACCGATACGACGTACACCAGTGTCATGAAGGATCCGAATTACAAGAAGATTACTGTCGAGGACCTTCTGCGCCACAAAGGAGGATTCACGTCTTATGGCGGGGATCCGATGTTCTCCACAAGAACCATCATGCAGACAAACCATCTGGACACCCCGCCGGACAACACCGAACTGATGAGAATCATGCTCCGCAGGAGGCTGAGGTTCGTTCCAGGCACATCGCAGTATTATTCAAACTTCGGTTATCTCCTTCTGAGCAAGGTCATTGAGGAGGTTTCAGGTCAGCCGTACGAGGAATTCATGCAGAAGAATGTGCTGGAACCTGCCGGATGTTATGACATGCATATCGCAGAGAATTATTATAAGGACAAGCGCAAGAATGAGGTCAGATACTACAACGGGGCTGACACCTGCCTTGTAGATGAGTTCAACAACAGCGGCAACATGGTGGAGCGCTGCTACGGAGGCAGTGACATTCATTCTCTCTCAGGTGCCGGCGCATGGGTTTGTTCAACGCCCGAACTCGCCAGATTCGTCGCGTCCATCGACGGAAGGACTGAAATCCCCAATGTTATTTCCCAAGCCAGTGTCAATGCCATGACGGAGTGGTTCGACGAGCGGACTTATTCTCTCGGCTGGAATGACACCAAGCCGACTGGAGAGTGGACTCGTACCGGCACATTGTCAGGCACAAGCGCGCTCGTAAAGTATTATCCTGACGGAGAATGCTGGATAATGATCACGAACACAAGCACTTGGAAAGGTCCAGGTTTCACCAGATATACAGCGGGACTGTTCCGCACTCTACGTGAAAAGTATTCGGACAAGTTGCCTGCAAGAGATTTGTTCTATAAATAAGAGATAGCAATCCTTAAAAACGCACCGGGCACAGAGGAATGATCCAATGCGCCCGGTGCGAATTATTTTACGAAAATCTGTTACCAGCTTCCTGAAGCTCCGCCTCCACCGAATGAGCCTCCACCGAAATCAAAAGAACTGCCGCTGGAAGAACTGCTGCTGGAACTGCTTGAACCTGAAGAATGGTAATAACCTCCTCCGGAACCTGAGCCGCCGCCCCTGTGGTGATTGTTATTTTTGCCGCTCTTTTTCATACTGAATCTGGCCCAAAGCCAGATAAAGAGGAAAATCACCGCCATTATCAGCAATGCGCCATAACCTTCCTCGTCCTCCCCTTCTGCACCCTTAACGTAAGTAATCTCACCGCTGGCCAAAGCCATCAGGACATCAACTGCCTGAGCGACGCCGCCGTAGTAATCATTCTCGCGGAAATGAGGAATGACGTCATTTTCAATGATACGCTTGCAATATGCGTCAGGTATTGCACCCTCGAGTCCGTAACCTATCTGGATGGAAACCTCTCCACGTGCGCCAGGAGTCTTGGGCTTCACGAGAATTACGATACCGTTATTGAAATCCTTGGAACCTATGCCCCATTCAATACCGATCTTGGTGGCATATTCAGCAGGCGCATATCCTTCCAGATCAGCAACGGTGATGACAGCAATCTGGTTGGAAGTAGTGTCACTGAACGTCTCCAGCTTCTGCTCAAGTTCATTGACCTGCTTCTCGGAGAAAATCGCCGCGAGGTCATTGACAAGTTTCGGCGGATTCGGACGGGACGGAACAGCAACTGCTGCTGCCGAAAGGACGGTCAGCAGCAGTGCAACTATAGCAAATCGTCTGATATTCATATGAATACGGACTAGAATTCAACCTTAGGAGCATTCTCAGCGCCTTCAGAAGCCTTGAAATAACCCTTGGCGTTGAAACTGAAGATAGATGCGATGATGTTCTGAGGGAAACGTCTGATCATTGTGTTGTATGACTGCGCTGACTCATTGTATTTCATGCGCTCTGTGGTAATCCTGTTCTCAGTGCCCTCGAGCTGAGCCTGAAGTTCAAGGAAATTCTGATTTGCCTTGAGGTCAGGATAAGCCTCCACTGACATGAGAAGACGTCCTACTGCACTTCCGAGTTCACCCTGGGCAGACTGGAACTTTGCGATGCTTTCCTCTGTAAGTTTGTCAGGATCCACAGTAACCTGGGTTGCTTTTGCCCTCGCCTCTACGACAGCCTCAAGTGTACCGCTTTCATGCTCAGCATAACCTTTTACGGTTGCAACAAGGTTAGGGATAAGGTCAGAACGGCGCTGATAAACATTTTCAACCTGAGACCATGCAGCCTTCACACCCTCTTCGCCCTCGACCATACCGTTATAATTTGACTTGAACCAGCCGAAAAGTCCCAAAGCGACTACGGCCACAACAACGATAGAAAAAAATCCTTTCTTCATGGTAAATAAAATTTTAGTTGTTATTACTCGGCATCCCTGACGCAACGCACTGAAGCAAGGAAATTGTCCTTGTTTATGCCTTCACGCATGAAGTCAGGTTTATTCATATTTATCATCCTATAGACTCCATAATCATCGTATGATTCTGAGCTCCAATAAACTGCATACTCCATTCCGCCTGTGAACACATTCTCGGAAGCAAGATTTCCATAACCGGAAGGGATGGCGCAGAAACCGGTCTTGTTAGTAATCTTCACAGCCGGCCAGTACTCCCACATCTTCTCAGAGTTGAAATAGGCATCGACCATAAGCGCTCCGGCTATTCCGATATAGCTCTCATCTGCCTTTTCGCCCGCGTATCCGCCTGCGGCCGCCAGATCAAGCCAGTCAGAATCCGAAGGGACTCTCCAGCCTGAAGGACAGACTGTCTGGGCATCATTCCATGTATAATAACGGCCTATCACGTCATCCATCACAGGGCATCCCAGGAATGACTCTCCCTTTTCCCCATATGCCACATTCCTCAGGAACCAGTCACGGTTTCCGATCTTGCGATAATAATATTTCTTGCCGTCGCGGGCATCTGTAATATTCAAATCTTCCTCACTTACCCCGTCTTTCGTCAATGACTGTCCGAATGCCGGATCCACAATAGTGATGTATGAAGAATATGTCTTCGTATAATATCCTTTCGCAAACGCATTGCATGTAAGTGTCACAGTACAAAGGGTATCCTTGATGTTCAGCTTATAAGCGCCGGTAGCGGATGCGGGATCGTCATGTGTCTTGGTAGTATCTTTCTTCTCGTAAAGAGGTGAAGCCGTCCAATAATAACCGACATTGACACTCTCCTTCTCAAGTCCACGAGGAGTTACAGTCAGAGACTCCCCCTTGCCGACAAATGACGGAACGTTAAATTTCAAAGTACCGGAAAATTCAGCATATGATGTGGTATTACCATCTTTATCCTTTTTGCATGATGGCAAAGAGACAGCCGCCAAAACAGCTGCGGCCATGATTACAAACTTCTTATAATTCATTTTCATTAACTGTATTATGCAAATATCGCATTTTATCTTGAAAAACGCGTACATTTGTACAAATACTTTGCCGAAAAAGACAATCCGGCAGAAAAGATAAAAACAAATGAAATTGAATAAAAAGTTACTACAATCTACCGTAGCATTGATTTTATCCGCAATGCTCACTTTTTCTTGCGGACGGCATGACAGATATATTGTCATTCAAGGATATGCGCAAGGCGGCACATACAGCGTAAAACTGAACATGAACGGCACTGAAGGCATGATCCGGATGAGGCCGGAGGCCATAAAGACTGCCATTGACTCCATCCTGAATGACATTGACACTACCCTTTCGGGCTACAACAAAGGCTCGGTCCTGAGCAGGTTCAATACAGGCAAAAAGGTTCCTGTCAATGACTTGTTCGAGGATGTCTGCGCCCGCGCATACGATTATTTCGAGGAGACCGGCGGCGCGCTCGACTGTTCTTCCGCCCCGATTTTCGACGTGTGGGGATTCGGTTTCACACGCGATTCGCTGCCTTCAGAAGACAAGGTCAATGCAGTTTTGGACCACTGCGGAATGGACAGACTTGTACGTAATATCCGCGAAGCCGCCGGACCTGACGGACTGGTTTCATCCACTTCTGTTCTCAATGACAGTGTAAAAGCCGCTGAAGCGGAGCCCGTACCTGCAAAACTTAATTTCAATGCCATTGCACAGGGATACAGCTGCGATATCGTAGCCGGATACCTTTACAATCTCGGTGTCAAGGACATGCTGGTGGATATAGGGGAAATCTATTGCGACGGCGTTAATCCTGACGGCAAGCCGTGGAAAGTCGGAGTGGACAGGCCATTCGACGGAAACAACAATCCGGGAGCGGACTTGGACGGAGTCTGGCAATCAGACGGAGCGCCATGCGGAATAGTCACATCCGGCAACTACCGCAAATTCTACACGAAGGACGGCAAGAAATATGCGCATACGATAGACCCGCGGACAGGATATCCTGTCATGCATAACCTTCTGAGTGCCACTATAGTAGCAAAGAATGCAACAGATGCCGACGCATATGCGACATACTGCATGGTAATCGGTACGGACAAGGCCAGGGAGTTCATCGAGGCAAACACTGACGACATCGCCGGCTACCTGATCTATTCAGATGACGAAGGAAATATGCACGAGTGGGCTTCGGACAACTTCAGCCTGGTAAAATAATTCACGGAAGCACTCGGCAGATTACAACTCTGTTACCACCCAGGATGAATCCAGACCCGATGTCGGGAACACATACTGTGACAGGCTTGACAGAGGCGCAAAAGACATCGACGGTACAGTGAAATCGGTCACTGTGCCGTCTTTCATTTTCAGTGAGGCCTTCGCTATGACAGGCCGGTTATGATTCTTTTCGGAAAACCATATTGTCATCGAAGAAATGCCCGCTGAGGATGAACGCGGAGCGAACTGGACCTTGACAAGCTGCTGTCCATTTTCTGTAACCGAAGCGCTGGAAACAGTCTTGAAATGTACATTCAAGTCCTTGACTATCAACGCAGGATCCACCATGAGCGATTCCTCATCTCCGGTCACGGATTCCACGATGACCTCGCGCGCCTTCTCATCCACAATCCAGCGGATCCTTCCGTCACACACAACCTTCATCCCGTTGCCATCGACAGAGAAACACTCCCCCTGCACCTTTGCCGTCCCGTTTCCGGAAACCGGCGCGGACGCATGCATGACGAAGGAATATGAAAACTCGACGCAATGATTCTTCGCCGCAGATACGAACCTGTCCTGCACAGACTGCGCAGATACAGATATAAAGGTCAATGTTGCCGCGAGACAACAAATTATATTCTTGAATGCCGTCATTCCGATTCGATATAGAAGATTATACACGCAGTTCCTTCAAGCGCAAATCAAGTTCATCAAGGTCACCTATCAGAACCTGACGTGGCTTGGAACCTTCCTGAGGGCCGACAATTCCGGCTGCCTCCAGCTGGTCCATAACTCTTCCCGCTCTTGCATAACCCATGCCGATACGGCGCTGGATATCCGAAGTGGAACCCTTCTGGCTTGAAACGACCAGACGAGCAGCCTCTTCGAAATACTCGTCCATCTCATTGACATTGAGAGAACCCGCACTTCCTTCTGCCTTCTCTTCCGGCTCAGGAAGATAATATGGAGTATTGTAACTCTTCTGGTAACCCTGCTCGTCTCCGATGAAACGCGCAATGGCATTGACCTCGTCATTGTCAATGAAAGCACACTGTACGCGCTCGGTGGAGACGCCGGCATAGTAGAGCATATCACCCTTACCCACAAGCTTTTCCGCGCCGACAGAATCGAGGATAATCTTCGAATCAGTATTGGAAATGACCCTGAACGCGATTCGTGTCGGGAAGTTGGCCCTGATGACACCGGTAATGATGTCCACGGAAGGTCTCTGTGTGGCGATGACCACATGGATTCCCGCCGCACGGCCCTTCTGTGCAAGTCGGATGATGGAAGTCGTAATGCTCCTCGCCATGTTCTTGGCATCTCCGGTAGCGCCGGCCGACATCGTCAGGTCCGCATACTCATCGATGATGGTGACAAGATATGGAAGATACCGGTGTCCGGCTGTAGGAAGAAGTTTCCTGTCGCGGTACTTGTTGTTGTAAAGCACGACGTTGTTCACTCCGGCCTTGTTAAGGAGCTCATATCTGTCATCCATTTCCACGCAGAGAGACTTGAGGACCTTCTCCGCAGCAGGAGCCTTGGTCACGATGGCATTGTTGCGCTCCTCCTCAGCATCTCCGGAATCCGGAAGTACGGCCAGATAATGGTGAAGGAGGTGTGAATATGCAGTGAACTCCACGCTCTTAGGGTCAACGAATACGAACTTCAGTTCTGAAGGATGCTTCGCATACAGCAGGGATGCAATCAAGACATTGAGGCCCACTGACTTACCCTGCTTAGTAGCACCTGCAACCAGAAGATGAGGTGCATCCGTAAGGTCAAACACCTTCACTTCTCTGGTAATGGTATATCCGATGGCCACAGGCAGCTCGGCCTTGCTGTTCCTGAAGGCGTCACTGTTCAGAAGAGCCTTTAGAGGCACTACGGAAGGCGTATCGTTAGGCACCTCTATACCGATGGAATCCACAAGGGTCACCATACGTATCCTGTTGGTACCCAATGTCATGGCTATCTCCTTGTCGAGATTTATGATAGACTGGATCCTTACGCCCTGTGACGGATAAACCTTATACAATGTAACTGTAGGTCCGACTACCGCCTTCACATCCTCGACTCCGATCTTGTATGTCTGAAGTGTAGCGCGGATCTTGAAATTGTTTCGCTTGAGCTCCTCAGAGGAAACGTTATGCACCCTGTCAGCATAGTCATGCAGGATATTCAACGTAGGGAACTGATACTTAGGCAGTTCGTCCCTGACATCGATACGCGGCAAATCCTTCACCACGTCCGTGGACAATTCTCCTCCACCGTCTTCCACTTCCATGTCTATATCATCGGGACCGCCTGACTGGGCGGCCGTATTCACCGGTTCAGGTTCATTGACAGGAGCAGCAACTTCATTGACCGGCTTCTCGACAGGCGCAGGCTCATTGACAGGTTCATTGGCAGGCTCTGCAGCAGAAGTTCCGGCAGTGGCAGGTTCCTGATTCCGGACATCAGTCTCAGTCTTTTTCTTCTCCATGAAATTGAAAGTCCTTACCGGCCTCGGTTCCTTCTTTTCAGCCTTGTCTCCGATTTTCAGGAACCACGCGGAGAATTTGTCGCTGGAGAAATATGCCCATGCTGCACAAAGAGCAAGCAGGAAAAAGAACGCTACCGTCTTTCCTACCATACCTTCAATCCACAAAATCGACTGAGCGCCATATTCGCCGCCCAGACCGCCGCCGAAAACCATCGTAGCCCCCACGATGTCTGAAATATAGGCAAGCACGAAGGAAAGAAGCATCGCTCCTGTCAATGCCAGCAGAACTGACTTGAGGACGGAAAACCTCCTTTCGCCGAAGAAAAGTCTCACCGAGATTATTCCGAATGCAAGAACTACAGCCAGGGCTCCCAAGCCGAAACAGTCGGCCACCAGAAGTCCTGAAAGTTTCAGGCCCAGCTTGCCTCCCAGGTTGGCCACGACACAATCCTTGTCCAAAAGGAGTGTCGGATCCAGAAGCAGGCTCTGGTCCTGTTTCCACGTAAACAGATAAGAAACACAACCGATGAATGCCAGCATTGTAAACAATCCGAGCAGCACACCGGCCGTCTTTCTCAAAACCACATGATGAGTCTGCGAAAACTCACGTATTTTGCCAATAAATCCTGACATTTCTGTTTATCGTTTCTGATTACCCTTTCTTCCGAACATACGGCGCTGACCATTTCCAGGCTTGCGCACAGTTGCGAAGTCAATGCTCATTCCCGGTCTCGAGAATGTAGAATCAGATGAAATCCTGGACAGGGTCAATCCTTCAGGTACGCGGATGCGGAAATCAGAAAGTTTCTCGATATCATTGAAAATGGTCTCGTCCGCAACGCTGTCTTTGTTCCAGATGAGGTACTGCTGACGCATATACATCGCAAGCGAACGGATCATGGCAGTCTTCTGCTCGCCATCAGGCTCACCTGCAATCAGTTCGATGATACTTTCGATGTTCCTTCCGTAATGGGTGGCACGGATAGGCTTCGTCTTCAGAGGAATAATCTCCGGACGGGTCTTGCGCTGTTCCGGAGACGGAACAGGATAAGGAGAATCCACATCAAGGTCGTATCCGGCCATGATATACAGATGGTCCCACAGTTTATGTTCCCAGTTATCCTCGAGATGGACCTGCGGATTAAGAATTTCCATAACCCGGACTACGGCCTTGGCCTGCTCCGTACGCTTGGCCTTATCCTGTATATCCTTCAGTCCCTCCACCATCTTAAGCACGTTCCTGCCATACTCCGGCATGGCAAGTTTTTCCCTTTCTGTATTGTAATCCAGCACAATAGGATTCTCTTCGTAGTAATTATCCATCTTAATTTCCTGTTAATTCAACCTTCCGGCACACTGGCATTGACCCGCGGGTTTCCGCCTTTGCCGTAAAGATACAAAGATAACGAATTTCTACGATATCTCCTCAACTCTATCCTCAGGAACATACCAAAGTGCAGCCTTTACCGAAGCATAGCCCATCTGCCGGTACAGGGAGGAATATCTGGAAATCTGCCTGCCATAACAAGGATGAGGACTTCCGAACTTGTAATCCACAACCGTCACGGAATCGCCTTCGACCACCACCCTGTCGGGACGATAGATTTCTCCGTCAATGTCAATGATGGAGGTCTCATTGAAGACACAGTTCCTGTCTGCCGGGAACCACCCGCGCTCCCGCGCAGATGCAATTCTCGCGGATAACATTGACCTTATCTCATCTCTTTCTTCAGCATCGATGCTTCCGCTCTCGAAACTTTCGGTCAATGCAAGTTCAAGATCCTCAGGGACAATCACTTTCGACAGGATATCATGCATCACGATTCCACGGAGTCTGCCGGATGCGGCATATCCGACCCCGCCATCCGGAGCGAAGAAGTCATTGGCCTCGGAACTGAATTCCAGACGGGCCTTCATCCTGGCATCGCCCTCAGATTCCTCATTCAGCGGGAATGACTGATAATCACCCGCTTCCCTACCTTTGGACAACTTGCTGCAGCCCGAGAACTTATACTCGGAGCCGACGCGGAAACGCTCCCCCGGGAGATCATATTTCTGGGGCGAGAATGCGACCTCACCGCGTCCTGTGGCCGAATCACACCCGTGCACATACCAATACAGAATCTGGGACATGTCGCCGAAGTCGAAATCCGGAACCGAATCCTGTCCTGGAGCGGCAGCATTGAGGCACTTGTCAGACGGCATCGCAGATATGATGGTCATACCTTTTTCCGCCCTGGTCGTCGCCACATAGTACGTATTCATGGCATCGACGACCTGCATCAGACGTTCCCGCCTGTAATCATCCGAGAACAGGGACTTGTCGGTCTCGGCTGAAAGATTCACTCGATAGACTCCTCTGGCAGAATCCTCGAGTTCAGTTCCTTCGACTGCAGGACGGCACCAGTGTTCATCGGCCTTATACAGATTCACAGTCTCGGTATATGGGAAGATGACATATGGGAATGAAAGTCCCTTCGACTTATGCACTGTCATAACTCTCACTGCATCAGCATCATCCGGAGAACTGATCTTAGGATCGGCATCGTCCCAGTACGCAAGGAACTCGGGCAGGGAGTTCCCGTTTGTCTGGCTCCAGTCCAGCACTGTGTCCATAAACGCCTGGATATAAGGAATCTCGCCCGCAAGAGCATCAGGACTCACAGCCTTCATCTCCCGGATGAAATACTCGCAAAGGTCCACGAGGGAGTGATATTCAGAAGGCGGGTCAATGCCGAGAGACTCAGCCAGGAACGAATTGAGCCTGTCGCCCGGGTTGTTCGAATATGAGAGCAATGCCGCAAGACGTCTCACTGCAGGAGATGACTTGACTGTAAGTGAATCGTCCGATATTACAGGTATCCCGGCTTCCAGAAGAGCAGAGGCTATGTCAGCACCTATCTTGTTGGTCCTGACCAATATGCCTATCTCAGAGTCCGATGCTCCGGCAGCCCTGAGCCGTCCGATTTCCGCAAGAACAGCATCAATCTGAGACCCGTTTTCCTTGTCACAGAAAATCACATCCACATTGCCAACGGCCTTGTCCTTGGACTTTACTTCCTGCTTCACGTCGGAATATATATCCGAAACCACATTGTCTCCGGTAAGCTTGTCCATACATGTGGCCGCGTAACGGTAGAAGTCATTGTTGAAATCCACGACACTCTTCACACTTCTGAAATTGCATTTCAGGCTGTCTTCGTCGGCATGAGGGAACTGCCTGCCCAGTATGCTGTTCAGCAGATTCCAGTCCGAGTTTCTCCATCTGTATATACTCTGCTTGACATCGCCCACTATCAAGTTCATATTCCCTGCCGCATCGCTGTCGGCAAGAAGCGGATGGAAGTTGTCCCACTGGATGCCGGACGTGTCCTGAAACTCATCCAAGAGGAAGTGGTCGAACCTGACACCTATCTTTTCATAAATGAAAGGAGTATCGCTACCGTCAATGATACCGCGCAAAATGGTATTGGAATCATCCAGGCTCATGACATTCTTCTCCTTCACCAGATTGTCGAACGCCTCGTCAAGTTCTCTCGCAAGACCAAGTGCAAAGACCTGACGTTTAAGTATTCCGGCTGTCCTGTAAATGCGGTATTCATCTTCGAACAGTTCACAGAATGCATTCAGAGGACCATCCAGCAGCCCCTCGACCTTAGGCATCAGTTTGACGGCCTTGGCCTTCGCAAACCACTTTTCCGGACACGGCGCCTTATCCATGAACGAATCGGTAGGGACCGGAACCGCCTTTCCACGTTCAAGTTCAATGTACTTGTAGATCTGGCTCATGAACTTGCGGTTGAAATCATCAGCATTGACCCCTGCACCGTCCAGAACAGCATTGACAGCCTCCGCCGCGGCCTTGACCTTATCGGCGAACGAGTCAATGACATTGGAGCATCCGTCTTTCAATGCCTTCAGGCCCTCCTTCGAGTAAACCTCGCTTTCGTCCACATGGTACATTTCCACGGCAGCCCTGTGCTCCTCGCTCTTCAGCGCCACAGCTGTTTCATACAGGTCGCTGTCAAGCGAGAACTTTCCTTTCGTCATGAGCTGGTCTTTCACGCTGTCAGTCAGCCAGTCCAGAAGTTCCTTCTTGTCTTCGGTAAGCGAGTCCAGAATCCTGTCAACGCTCTCTTTCACAAGGGATTCCTTGTCAAGTTCGACCTGATAGGATGCGAACTGTCCGATTTCCCTCGAGAAGGCTTTCAGGGTGCGCTGGAAGAATTTGTCGATGGTACTGACCGAAAAAGCCCCGTAGTCATTCAGTATATTGCACAGCACCCTGCCTGACATTGATGAAAGCACGGATTCCGACTTTTCCAATTCGGTTTTCAGGTCATCAATGTAAGGTGACTCGGCAGGCGATGAGGCGAGGATATCGAGTTCTTTCAGAATCCTCTGTTTCATCTCGTCGGTTGCCTTATTGGTGAACGTCACCGCAAGGATGTGTCTGTAGGCATAGGGATCTTCGCTTTCTAGCAGAAGCTTTATGTACTCCTTTGCCAGCGTATATGTCTTTCCGCTACCTGCGGATGCCTTAAGTATCTTTATCATAACGTCGTTTTCAGCTGATTGTCAATAAGTTTATTCCTGTTCCGGTCGTCCCGAGCATCCCGGGTATTCAGGACTCGCCAATGTCATCTTCCGCATATTTTCCTGAAGTCACAGTACTTGCAGACATTTCTGTCCTCTGTCCTGCGGAAGCCGGCATCCGGATTCGAAAGTTCCGCGAAAACATCTTTGAGCCGTTTCTTTACTTCAATGTTGAACTGCTCGCATTTCTCCGCGCTCATGATGCTGTCCGCCGAGAACAGCTTAGGCACCGGATAAATGACATTGTCCACTATCCTGCCCTTCAGTTCCGCTTCCGTAAACATGTCGTACAAAAAGAGTTGCAAAGCAATCTTCGGGCGTTTCGGAGAGATTTCCGCAAACAGGGATTCTGCGACGGACTCAAAGTTAGATTCAGTGATTCCGACGTCCGTATCCTCGACTTTTCCGGTCTTGTAGTCCACAATCCTCACGCGGCCGTCTTCGAAGCTGTCCATCCTGTCCACATAGCCGACAAAGCGGAATCCTTCAAACTGCCAATGCCTTTCGAGTTCCAGGCCGAGGATTTCAAAGCCATCACCCTTCATGAGAGACTTATCCATCTTCAAAGTCCTTATCACATACTGGTTTATGACATCTTCGAGGACCAGGTTCCTGCCGGTAACCTCGTCAGATTTCAACTGCTGCTGTATCAGGGCCCTGACTTTAGGACGGATTACGCTGTCCCTGTTTTCCAGCAGCCAGTCAATATAGTCCTTGGTTATCAACTTGAGCGGATTCTTGACATTGGCCACTACATTTTCCCTTTCCATGCAGAACTGCGGATTCAGGGCTTCCCCTCCGAGATACAGAGCATACATGGTGTCATGGAAGACAGAACCGACCATGCCTCCGTCCATCGACTCTGCGACCTCCGCCTCAGGCTGGAGTTTCTTGACCGAGGCGTAATAGAACTGGGCCGGGCAGGACAGGTACTTCTTCAAGGAAGAGGCCGAATATGTCATTGACTTTATCCTTTCCAGATCTTCCTGCGTCTTCGCCACTTCTTTCTCCGAATCCGCGATATCTATCTTATAGCGAAGCACTTCCTTCTGCATGAGCGGATATTTGTACTGGTATGTCAGCTGCTTGATGTAGCGGCTTTCCTCGCCGGATTTCATGCCTTCGGTCCTGGAGTCATACATCATCCACACATTCCCGGCACGCTGGATCATCCTATAGAAATAGTAGGCCCAGACTGCGTCCTGGTTTTCATAAGTCGGCAGACCGAACCCTTTTCTGAGTTCAGGTGGAATGAAAGATGAACTTACGCTGCGACGCGGGAAAATGCCCTCGTTGCATGACAGGATTATCAGATTCGAGAAGTCCAGAGCACGTGTTTCCAAAGGTCCCATAATCTGAAGTCCCTTCAGAGGTTCGCCCTTGAACGGCACTGATACACCGCCGACCAGCTGCTGGAGGAGACGCACATAAGTCATCGGTACAATATTGAGTGTCAATGCTTTCAGGCGGTTTATGGAGAGGTAGTACTGCTTGGCGAAATGGGTCTCCAATGCCATTGACGGCATTTCAGAAATCTTGGCTCCGATTTCACTGAGAATCTGAAGCTGATACTCTTCCAGATGTCGTATCTGGTCTGCGGAAACCGCCTTAGGGTCAGTCACGACAGGTCTGAATATCAGGTCCGCCAGCCAGAATCCTTTGAGGTCCGACTCCGGGATATAATATTTCGCGTCATTCTTAATCCTCGCGGTGAATTTCTTACCTTCTTCGCCGGCCAGTGTCTGGAATATGCCGGACGCCAGGACTGCCCACACCTGGGCATGGTAGAATGCCCATCCGTCTTTCTTCTTTCTGAGGTGGAGCTGAAGTGCCGCGACATCCTTCATGAGGGAATGGATTGCGCTGCCTGACATAGGATAACCCATTGTAACATTGATAGATACAATTTCCTCCGGGATGGTGTTCAGAAGCGGCGCGAGCATTCCTTCGTCCGGAATCACAATCGCCGTATCGGCTTCGTCAATGTCAAGACGTCCGACCTTGGAGAGGTCTCCCCCTGTCCGTTTGTCGGCGATTTCCTTCAATACTTCAGGAATATACTTGGCCATCCCTACTGCTGACGGAACGCTGAGGACACGGATTTCCGGGCCACGCGAATCCGCTCCGGCCCGCATGTCAGCCCCGGAGGCCTTCGCCGGTGCAAGTCCTGTAACTCCATCAATGTCAAAGGTCTGAGGAAATTCAATGACGTTTTTCGACATGAACATAGATGCCTTGTTCATCGGATCGCGCAGCATGTCAGAACTGTAGTCCCAGCAGAACTCAGCGAGAGAAGCATCGCGCATCTTTCTCATTGACAGTTTCTCACATTCATTCAAGGCATTGAGCCCTACGAACACGAACTTTCCTATCCCGGGGAACTTGTCAGCGAGTATGTCTGAAGCGCTTTCCTTCTTCAGCCTTTCCGCAAAGACTCTGTATGCCATGCCTTCATAGGCCAATCCCTTCTCTGTCAATGCCTTGTTGAATTTCTCGTACAGCGGATACAGAAGGTTCCATATCATCAGGAACTTTTCTTTGACATTGGGATTGTCCGAGCCGAGGTTCACTGTAAGTTTCCCTCCCTTGCGGAAATGACTGATAAACTGCCTGATAGCATTGAGCTGGACATCAGTCAGATAGGAGTATGAATCCTGTATATCCTTGAATTCGGCAACATTGGTATAAAGGCTTTTGGCGTCGGCCAGATATTTGTCAGTATCATCGAAGTCGCTCAGGATGACGTCTCCCCAGAAGATGAAGTCGTCCAATGATTCAGCCTTGCTGTTCAATGACTTATAGCAATCATACAGTTCGAGAAGCAGACTCACCCTGTCGGTGACTGCCGAGCCGCTTGCCCTGTAGAAGAAATCGTTCATTGTCATCATGACAGGTGCGATTTCCGGCTTGGAGACTTTGGCTTCCTTTACCGCATCGCTGAGCCATCTGGTGAAAAATACCATTGACCTCCTGTTCGGGAAAATGAAGCATTTCCTATTCATGTCCCCTTCTTTCTGATAATGTTCAGCTACCTGTCTGAGAAACTGTTTCATGTTTGGCTAAATTTTTGTTGCACAATTATTTGCTGCATTCTGCCAGGCTTTCTGTTTGCCTGTCGTATATAATATACTGCAAATATAACCATATCTTACACCGGGAGATAAACTTTTTTTCGATTGTCTGGCGCGATTTGCAACATTTTAATAAAAATTTTTCGAAAAACACTTGGAAATCAAATTCCAGTTCGTATCTTTGTATCGCAATTTAGAATTGTTAAAAATTACAAATGAAAAATTCCGGTACAACGGAAAGGATTGGAAAATATAAAAACAACAATAAAAAAAGGAGTAAATCATGAAAAAGAAATTCAGATGTCTCGTATGCGGCTATGTTTACGAAGGTGAGAACCCACCTGCAGAGTGCCCTGTATGTCATGCAAAATCAGATAAGTTCGTAGAAATCAAAGATGAGGAGCCTATGGCTTGGGCATGTGAGCATGTCATCGGTGTTGCCAAGGGTTGCGATCCTGAGATTCACGAGGGTCTCGAGGCTCATTTCACAGGTGAGTGCACTGAGGTCGGCATGTATCTCGCAATGAGCCGTCAGGCAGAGCGTGAGGGCTATCCTGAAATCGCTGACGCTTTCAAGAGATATGCTTTCGAAGAGGCTGAGCACGCTGCCAAGTTCGCAGAGCTTCTCGGTGACGTGGTTTGGGACACCAAGACCAATCTCGAGAAGAGAATCGAGGCTGAGAGAGGTGCATGCGAGGGTAAGCTTGCCATCGCTACCAAGGCTAAGCAGCTGAACTATGACGCTATCCATGACACCGTTCATGAGATGGCCAAGGATGAGGCTCGTCACGGCGCAGGCTTCCTCGGACTGTACAACAGATTCTTCAAGAAGTAATTCCGAAACAGTGACGCATGTCACGACATAGGCTGAAACTTGTCAATGTTTCAGTACAGATATAGAAAGGGCTGGCCGGATGACGGTCAGCCCTTTCTGTCTGGCAAGGTACCCTGTAAAGTGTCAGGTGGAAGTTCAGATACTTATGTCGATGGAAAACGGTGTAAATATTGGCCTGTTTTTACACCGTTTGTTCAAAAAATGACATTCCGTGTAAAAAAAGGCGGTTTTTATCACCGTTTTTGGCCATCTGGCGTAACCATTATTTACCGCGGACGCAATTGACAATTATACTTTCTGTGCCGCAAGCAAGTCTGAATTCGCCTGGTTCGAGAACCCAGTTCAGAGAATGGTCCACATATGCCAAGTCATCAGCATTCAAATGGAAGGTTACTGTCTTGGTCTCTCCCGGAAGGAGTTCCACCTTCGTATAGTCACGGAGTCTGCGGACATCCGGGGTAAGTGTAGCCCAAAGGTCTGAGCTGTAAAGAAGTACGGACTCTTTACCCTTGACTTTTCCGGTGTTCTTGACATCCACGCTCACTTCTATGACATCACCCGAGTTGAAATCAGTCTTGTCTGCACGGAGATTTGAATATTCAAACGTTGTGTAGCTGAGTCCATGTCCGAAAGGCCACTGACTGGTCATATTGGCATTGTAGTTATAAAGGCCCTCTACTGTCGCACTGTTCTCACAGAGCTTATAGTCATAAGTATTCAGACGATTTACATATTTCGGATATGTATATGGAAGTTTTCCGCTGAAATTCTCTTCACCGCAAAGCAGGGCAGCCAGAGCATCTCCGCCATAGTTGCCAGGAAGCAATACGCTTACTACTGCGCCTGCAAGAGGTTCGATGTCATTCAGGACACGAGGACGTCCCTCATTCAAGATGAGGACAATAGGCTTTCCTGTCTTCGCCAGTTCCTTTACAAGGTCGCGCTGATTTGAAGAAAGCGAAATATCATTGATATTACCCACGGTCTCACAATAGGAGTTTTCTCCGATTGCGGCCACGATAACATCAGCATTGCGTGCAGCATTGACAGCCTTGGCATAGTCACCACGCTCCTCAACTTCGAAATGGGCATGCTTTTTATAATTCAGCACAGAGACATAGTCCACATTCTTGAATTTGGTCTTAAGTGCCTCATATATAGTATTATACTGTCCGGTAAATGCAGGATTGTCAGCAGCGTCGCCCTGCCAGGTATAATTCCATCCGCCGCCTAAAGTGCGCATAGAATTGGCGTTAGGGCCGACCAGAAGAATACGGGCATCCTTGGAAAGAGGGAGAAGCGAGTTGTCATTTTTCAACAGGACTTCACTTTCGAGAGCGGCATTGTAGGCATACTTCACGAACTCCGGATTCGCGAACTTCGCATAGTCCGATGAAGTGCCATACGGGTCATCAAACAAGCCGAGCCTGAATTTAAGACGGAGGATACGGCGTACCGCATCGTCAATTCGGCTCATTGGAAGCTGCTTTTCATTGACAAGTTCCACAAGATAATCACAAGCCTCGACACTATACGGTTCCATAAGCATATCGACTCCGGCATCAATCACACGCCTGATGGCTTCTTTGTATGTAGGTGTCGTGAAATCCCTGCTGAAGGCAAACTTCGCATCAGACCAGTCTGTGACAATCATACCATCCCAGTTGAGACCTTCCTTCAGCCAACCGGTAAGAAATTCTTTATTGGTATGGAAAGGGATACCGTCATTGCTTGAAGAATTGACCATGAGGGAAAGGGCACCAGCCTCGATGCAAGCTTTGAAAGGAGGGAAGAATTTTTCTTTCAGCTCACGTTTGGAGACCATTGAAGGTGTTCTGTCCTGACCTGATTTCGTGGCACCATAAGCAAAATAGTGCTTGATGCAGGCTGCTACTTTTTCCGGGGAAATATGATTAGGGTCTTCACCCTGGTAACCACGGGTAAGAGACACGCCCATACGGCTCTGGACAACAGGATCTTCGCCGAAGCTTTCCCACACTCTCGGCCAGCACTGGTTACGGCTCAAGTCCAGTGTAGGAGAGAATACCCAAGGAACATTGCAGGCTCTGGTCTCATAAGATCCTACAACACCCATGTTATACGCCAGCTCATCATTGAAAGATGCGGCAAGACCGATTTCCTGAGGGAAAAGCACGGCTCCCGCAGTATATGAAGCTCCGTGAATCTGGTCAAGGCCATAGAGACATGGGATACCCATCTCGTCCATAGAAATATCTTGAAGCTGCTTTATGAAGGTCCTGTATTCAGCCGGTGTAGCGGCGACACCGTCCATTGTATTCAGAATAGAACCTATCTTGTACTTTCTTATAAGTTCCTCACCCTTTTTCGACACATTGTTCGTTCCTTTCTCAAGTACAATTTCCGAGGTAAGCTGGGTCATCTGTCCAACTTTTTCCTCAAGTGTCATCTTGGAGAGCAGCTTTTCAATTTTAGCTTCGATTTCCTTGTCCTGAGGAATGGCGCGGGGTGCCTCGTTCTGACATGAGCAAAACAATGCCCATATCCCCAAAGTGGTTAAAATGCTTTTCTTCATCTTAGTATAAGATAATTTAAGAACACAATGGACAAACCATTGCATGTCAGGTTATTACGTCTGTTAAATCCTAAAATTCCGCAACCTCAGTACAGCCAACTCATATTGTGACTTATTGTTACGACTTTCTAGGTTTCACCGCAAATTTAGTTATTTATTCCCAATGTTTAGAGAACATTCCGGAAAAGATTTAGTAACGTAAAAAACCTGCCTCAGATTAGGAGAAGATTTTCGAGGATAGATCCATTTTTGAAGGTTACTTGACATGGCAAATATTCCCCTCGACACTTCTGTCAAAAACTGCAGAACAAGAGAGTCATTAGAGAACAACAGACGACACCACATCATATAATTCTCTTTCTGAGAAAAAGTTGTTATCTTTGGGATTTATAGACATAAACCAAAACGGCCGGGAAACCGGACATGCCTTTGACATGACCTTAACATTGACAATAAAAAATAAACTATATGGAAAAAGTAATTTTGACAGGTGACAGACCGACGGGAAAACTGCATCTGGGACACTACGTGGGATCATTGAGACGAAGAGTCGAGCTTCAGAATGAGGGCGATTTTGACAAGATGTTCGTATTCATCGCTGACGCACAGGCGCTTACTGACAATGCCGACAATCCGGAGAAGGTACGTCAGAACATCATTGAAGTAGCATTGGACTACCTCTCTTGCGGCATTGACCCATCCAAATGCACACTCTTCATCCAGTCAATGATTCCGGAGCTAACAGAGCTCACATTCTATTACATGAATCTGGTAACGGTATCGAGACTCCAGAGAAATCCGACGGTAAAGGCGGAAATCCAGATGAGAGATTTCGAGAATACTCTGCCCGTGGGATTCTTCTGCTACCCTATCAGCCAGGCTGCTGACATCACCGCATTCAAGGGCACAATCGTTCCTGCAGGTGAAGACCAGGAGCCTATGATCGAGCAGACCAGAGAGATAGTAAGAAAGTTCAACAGTGTTTATGGTGAGGTTCTGGTCGAGCCGGAAATCCTTCTTCCACAGAACTGCGTGTGCATGAGATTGCCCGGAACTGACGGTAAGGCAAAGATGAGCAAGTCTCTCGGAAACTGCATCTACCTCAGCGACGACGAGGCTACAGTATGGAAAAAAGTCAAGAAAATGTCCAACGGTGCGCCTAGAATGAGCCAGGACGAGCCGGGAAACCTTGACGGAAACGCTGTATTCACATATATGGACGCATTCAGCACCAACGAGGACTTCGCAGAATTCTGGCCTGAGTTCGCATCCCTCGAAGAACTGAAAGAGCAGTATGTGAAGGGCGGTATCGGAGACGGAACCTGCAAGAAGTTCCTGAACAATGTCCTGAACAAGAGACTCAGTCCGATCCGTGCTCGCCGTCATGAATTCGAGCAGGATATTCCTGAAGTTTTCAACATCCTGAAGAAGGGCACGGAGGTCGCTCGCGAAACAGCAGCCAAGACGATGGCAGAAGTTCGCAACGCAATGCGTATCAATTATTTCTATGATGCAGCCCTCATCGCAGAGCAGGCCAAGAAATACGAAAAATAATCTTTACGGCATAACGAAAGTCCCGTGAGCAGAACAAACTGTTCACGGGACTTTCATTATAACATAACTTCATTCGGCATTGGCATAGAGCTGTCAATGTCAGTCTATATCAATGTCATCATATCCGGGCGGATCATCTGGCAGGTCGGCATTGAAATCAATTCCGTCCCACATCTCTTCGATGGTTCTCCTGTCCTTTTTGGTCGGACGGCCGGCACCACGGTCACGCTTGACAAAAAACGTCTCGACCGGAGCCTTCAGTTTGTCCAGTTCCGACTGTGGAGTCAGATTCTCTGCATACTGCGGAACCAACTGGGCCCCCACACGATTCTCTATCAATCCTATGACGCGCCACGAGTAATGGACAGCCGCCTTGCGGACTTCTATCCTGTCCCCGATCTTGACAGTCCTGGACGGCTTCGCATCAGCATCATTGACCTTTACCCTATTGCCCTTGCAGGCATCCGCGGCCTCACTGCGCGTCTTGAACGCACGGATGGCCCACAGATATTTGTCTATACGAACTTCATCAGCCATAATCAGAACGGATTTCTAGTTCATACGACCGGGATTGCGTCTGAGGAACTCCTCGACAGAGAGTTTTCCAGGCTCTTCCTCTGAAGGAAGCGTGGCCTCCACATCAGGATCAATATACTGGTCCACATCCTCGTGAGGCTCGACAGTAGCCTCGAGAAGTACGGTATTGCGGTCCTGAGGGACAAGGAAAAAATCAGTCACCTCAGCCGGAACAAGGACAAGACCACCTTCATTGACCTCGTACCTCTCTATGCCGGCATCTTCTTTCTGAATCTGGAGCGAAGCCGAGCCGCTCACGCAAACATAGATGACAAAAGCATCGGTCGTGCCGGTATTGATATGGATTGCATCCTTCAAGTCAATCTTGGTGACGGAGAATTCCCTGCGCTCGACAATCTTGTCAGTCACCTTGCCGGCATTGGCATCCTCCGCAGCGATTGATTTCACGGAAGGGTCATGTGCAGGACCGACCTTGGAATCTCCGGAAGCACTGATTGTCAATGAATTGTCATACTTGGACATATTCAGGAAATCAAACGCAGCTTCCAGCGACAGTTCCTCAACACCATTGATGGAAGAATCATTCATGAGGCTTCTGCGGGACGTCTTTCCGGAATTTCTTCCGACGCCGGCCTCGTCAGCAGTGAACGATGCGCTCGCGGCATTGACAGAATCCCCCCAGTTGTAAATCTTGAAATCGAGGTCGGAAGACTCGGCGATTTCTGCGAGAACAATCCCGCCGGAAGCGGCATGAACCAGGCCCGGAGTCATCAGGAAAGCGTCTCCCTTGTGAGGGACAATGACATTGAGCACCTCCTCGAGTGATCCGTCATGGCAACGGTTATACAGTTCCGTAGCCGAAATGTCATTCTTGAAGCCCATGTAAAGCTTTGCACCCGGCTCCGCATCCATGACATACCAGAGCTTGAGTTTTCCGAGAGTATCATACCTCTGGCCGGCCACCTCGTCATCCGGACAGACCATAAGAGGAGTACGTCCATGCACATCCAACATCTTGACCATCAATGGGAACTGACGGCCGAAATATGAATATGCGGTCTCGCCGACAAGGTCCTCCAGATAAGTCTCGAGGATTTCGCTGATGGTGCTGCCTGCGAGCCATCCGTCCGCAATCTCCGAATCGCGGAAGCCCATATCCGCCAACTCCCAGCTTTCGCCAAGCTTGTCGGACATTGTCAATGCCTTTTCGACGTATTTTTTCTTGCCGCCCTTGCCTTCAGCATCGTCAGCCTCAACTTTCTCCGTATATGATTTTCCCATTTTTCCGATGAAAATGCTGCCGCCCCATTCCGCTTTCTCTGCCAACGGCTTGAAAGTCATCGGATACAGTTTATTTTTTTTCAGTTCCATGTCAATGTAATTTTACGCAAAAATAGTACAAAAACGCGAGACTACACTCCCAGTATCTCCTTCAGCTCCGAAAACCTCGACGCACGTATCAGCCCGGGATGCTCATATTCCTCTATCAGCTCATGCTGCCAAGTCTCATCGGAAGGAATATAGACACCGGTACCGCCGATTTTAATTACAGGGTCAATGTCAGACTTGAAGGAATTGCCGACCATCAGCATCTGTTCCGGCCTGATTCTCAGCCGTTCACAAAGTTCCGCATAGACCTCCGGCATCTTCTCATCCACCACATCCACCACGTCAAAATAATGCCTAAGCCCGGAACGGTCAATCTTGTGGTTCTGGTCCAGAAGTTCACCCTTGGTGAGCAGGGCCATTTCATACTTTCCGGAGTTCTTTATCATTGACAAAGTCGCTTCGACTCCGGGGAGCGGTGTCGCGGGATTGCGCAGTATCGACCTTCCGCTTTCGACGAGGGACGAAATGCGGTCAGCATTGACCTTGCCGTCGCTTATCCGCACTGCGGTTTCTATCATTGATATTATGAACGCTTTGGCGCCGTAGCCAAGTTCTTCCATATTCGCGACTTCCGTCTTGTAGAGTTCGGCGTTCAGCCATTCGAGGGTGCCATAGTCCGACATTGTCTCGAAAAAGTGCCTTTCCGCCGCACGGAAAAGCGGTTCATTGCTCCACAGGGTGTCATCGGCGTCAAAAACGACGGCCTTGATGTCCTTTAACATAGATTTCGACTTGATTCGGGACGAAAAAGGCTGACCGGAACTTGGGATCCCGGCCAGCCAGATTTGTCATCCAAGATTAGATTCCGTACTGCTTGAAGAAGTCATTTCCCTTGTCATCAACGAGGATGAATGCAGGGAAGTTCTCTACGCGGATCTTCCAGATGGCCTCCATTCCGAGGTCAGGATACTCGACGCACTCGATGGACTTGATGCTCTCGTATGAGAGGACTGCAGCAGGTCCGCCGATAGAACCGAGATAGAATCCGCCGTGCTTCTTGCAGGCGTCTGTAACTTGCTGTGTACGATTACCTTTGGCAATCATGACCATGCTGCCGCCGTGTGACTGGAAGAGGTCAACGTAAGGGTCCATACGGTTAGCCGTGGTAGGTCCCATAGAACCGCAAGGCATTCCTTCCGGAGTCTTGGCAGGACCGGCGTAGAATACCGGATGATCCTTGAAATACTGTGGAAGGTCCTCGCCATTGTCGATGCGCTCTTTAAGACGGGCATGTGCGATGTCTCTGGCAACAATGATAGTTCCGTTAAGGCTCAGACGTGTAGAAACAGGGTACTTTGTAAGTTCCTTGAGAACCTCTGACATAGGGAGGTCGAGGTCAATCTTCACTGCGTCGCCCTCACCTGCTTCACGGAGTTCCTGTGGGATGAGACGTCCAGGATTGTCGTCAAGTTTCTCAATCCAGATACCGTCCTTGTTGATCTTCGCCTTGATGTTACGGTCAGCAGAGCAGCTTACGCCGAGACCGATAGGGCAGCTTGCACCATGACGCGGAAGCCTTATGATACGGATGTCGTGAGCGAAGTATTTTCCGCCGAACTGGGCACCGAGACCGATCTTGTAAGCTTCTTCGAGAACCTGTTTCTCAAGTTCAACATCACGGAATGCACGTCCTGTCTCATCACCTGTAGTAGGAAGAGCATCATAGTAATGTGTAGATGCAAGTTTCACTGTAAGAAGGTTCTTCTCAGCTGATGTACCGCCGATTACGAATGCGATATGATATGGAGGGCAGGCAGCTGTTCCGAGAGTCTTCATCTTTTCAACAAGGAAAGGAACGAGTGTAGCCGGATTCAGGACAGCCTTTGTCATCTGATAAAGGTATGTCTTGTTGGCTGAACCGCCACCCTTCACGACACAGAGGAACTTGTATTCCATACCTTCTTCTGCCTCAATGTCGATCTGTGCAGGAAGGTTGCACTTAGTGTTGACTTCCTTGTACATTGTCAGAGGAGCATTCTGGCTGTAGCGGAGATTCTCTTCTGTGTAAGTCTTGAAGACACCCTTGGAAAGAGCCTCTGCATCATCGAAACCGGTCCAGACCTGCTGGCCTTTCTCACCATGGATAATGGCAGTACCAGTATCCTGGCAGAACGGGAGCTGACCCTTCGCAGCAACCTCAGCGTTGCGCAAGAATCTGAGAGCCACATACTTGTCGTTTGAAGAAGCCTCAGGATCATTCAGAATCTTGGCAACCTGCTCATTGTGTGCCGGACGGAGAAGGAAGTTCACATCACGGAAGGCAGCATTGGCAAGCATTGTAAGTGCCTCAGGTTCAACCTTCAAAATGTCATGACCTTCAAAATTGCCGAGAGAGACATATTTGTCTGTCAAACGGTAATACTCGGTAGTGTCCTCACCGAGCTGAAACATTGGAGCGTATTTGAATTCCACCATTGTTTGTTAAAGTTATGTTGTTATGTTATCAGTCAATATCTTCCACAGGGCCTGACTCTGCGCCACCGCCCTGCTGCATAAGGTATGCCTTCATGAATCCGTCGAGGTCACCGTCGAGGACGCCCTGCGTATCTGCAGTGGAAAGTCCGGTACGGAGGTCCTTCACCATCTTGTACGGATGGAGCACGTAGGAACGTATCTGCGAACCCCACTCGATGCGCTTCTTCTTGCCTTCGAGTTCAGCCTGCTTTTCCTGACGCTTCTTCAGTTCAATGTCATACAGACGCGACTTGAGGTTTCTCAATGCGTTCTGGCGGTTGTCCTGCTGCGACCTCGTCTCGGTGTTCTCCACCATGATGCCCGTCGGGATATGGCGAACCCTGACTCCGGTCTCGACCTTGTTCACATTCTGGCCGCCGTGGCCGCCGGAACGGAAGGTATCCCACTCGAGGTCAGAAGGGTTTATTTCAATGTTGATGGTATCATCCACAAGAGGATAGACAAAAACGGAAGAGAATGTGGTTTGCCGCTTTCCCTGGGCGTTGAATGGTGATATCCTCACAAGTCTGTGAACGCCGTTCTCAGCCTTAAGATATCCGTAGGCATAATCGCCTTCGACCTGTATTGTGGCAGACTTGATTCCGACTTCATCTCCCTCAAGCAGTTCAGTGACAGTCATCTTGTAACCGTTGCGCTCTCCCCACCTCATATACATGCGCATCAGCATCGCAGACCAGTCATTGGCCTCAGTACCGCCAGCACCGGAGTTGATTGTCAATATCGCACCGAGGCTGTCGCCTTCCTCTCCCAGCATATTCTTGAGTTCCAGCGCCTCCACTGCCTGCTCAGCCTGCCCATAAGCAGCATCCAGTTCCTTCATCTCATCCGACTCCACCACATCCTCGGCAGACATATCCATGCTGTCCTTCGCAAATTCATACAGGACATCCAGGTCATCTGTCAATGACGCAGCCTTGTCATAGTCCGTGACCCAGGCCTTAACGCCGTTCATCTTCTTCATGAACGCCTCAGCTGCCTTCGGGTCCCCCCAGAAATCAGGAGCTTCAGTCTGTTTCTGAAGTTCCGCCACCTTCCTGCGCTTAGACTCGATGTCAAGGCATTTTGTCAATGCCTCCACTCTGTCATGCAATGCTTTGATCTGTTCCTGGTTAATCATATTTCTTCAATTTTCACGGCCAGCGGCAACACTTGTCCACATACCCGGCCATGTAATCTACAAAGATAATCAGAATCCTGCTATATTTCACCAAAAAACGGCCCAACATACCATAAGGGAGGATGAAAACTTCCGTTTTCGTCCTCCCAGAATCTTTCCTCAGTAAAAAGGATGTCAATGTCTAATAGACTATGACCCGGTCATTTCGCCTCGGCGAAACTATGTATAACTTATTTGCTGGCTTCAACAGAAACTTTTCTGAATTCCTTAAAGTCCTTCATAAGTGCAAGAGCAGCCTTACGTGCGCGTGCGCCTGCAGCCTTATTACCCTTTTCTACCTGGGCTTCAGCGTTAGCAGCGAACTCCTCGTACTCTGCTTTGATTCTCTCAACAAGTTCTTTCATAATCTGATCAGATTTTTTTGTTAAACATATGTTCGTTTCAGTTTTTCACTTGAAAACCATGTGCAATTTATGTAAATAAACATTAATATCCAAAAAAAATTGGAAAATATACTTACCCACAGCACTTTAGAACACATATTTCAACATTGGTCATACTCCACTTTCCGGAGTCTTCTTCTTTGCAGTATTGAAAGAATTCATGGCGCGGTCAATGCCGATGGTTGTAAATGCCTTGACACCATTTATGACCTGGTCACAGATTTCCGGCATGGCATTTTTCTCCTCATCACTCATCTCCCCAATGACGAAATTCACCTGCCCGCCTTTCTGGAAATTATTGCCAATGCCGATACGAATTCTCGGATATTCCTGAGTACCAATGAGTTCCTGAATATTCTTCAACCCATTATGTCCTCCGTCACTCCCCTTCTTTCTCATTCTCAGAGTACCGAAAGGAAGATTCAGGTCATCACAGATTACAATGAGGTTTTCCAGGGGAAGTTTCAACTTTGTAACCCAATATCTGACAGCGTTTCCGCTCAGGTTCATATAAGTCGAAGGCTTGAGCAGCGTTATGTTCCTTCCCTTGAAAGAAACTTCAGCCACATCACCATATCGTTCCGTGCGGAAAACAATATTGGATGCCTTTGCCCAGGCATCCAATACCATAAATCCTACATTGTGTCTGGTGCCTGCATACTCCGAGCCGATATTTCCCAAACCGACTACTAGATAATTCATAACATCAGAATGTATTAGTCAGGCGGACAATGCCGCCTGATGTAAAACTGAATTAGGCCTCAGCTGGTGCTTCTGCAGCAGGAGCTGCTGGAGCTGCCGGAGCTGCGTGATGTACGCCTTCCTCCATAAGTTCATCAAGAGCTTCCTCATACTCGATGTGAGCAGCAACCTGACGTGATGACTTAACGGTGCAGATGATTGTACCCTTAGGAGAGATAACGTTGATGTTCTCATACTTGAGATCACCGGCAACGATTCTCTTACCGATCTGAAGTTTGTTGATGTTGATAACGAGCTCATCTGGAAGATCCTTCATGAGAGCGCTGACTTTCAGTTCACGAACGAGCTTGTAGAACTTACCACCGGCACGTACACCGATAGCGTGACCTTCTGTTCTCACCGGAACCTTGATAGCGATAGGCTTGTCCTCAGTTACTGCGAGGAAGTCTGCGTGAAGGCAGTTGTCCTTTACAGGGTGGAACTGAAGCTCGTGGATAACAGCATAAAGCTTTGTACCATTGCTGAGCTCGAGGTCAACGATGTAAGATGCCGGAGTGTCGGTAAGACCCTTAAGATCTTTCTCTGTAACTGTGAAAAGTACGTTCTCTACGCCTGCACCATAAACGTTGCATGGAACGAGACCCTGTTTGCGGAACTCTTTGATAACCGCCTTGTTGCCGACCTCACGGACCTGGCCTTTCAGTGTGAAATGTTTCATTTCGTTTGTTTGTTTAAAAATGTGTTACTCAGTCTTGGCCCGGCTGCCCGGACTAGACCCCATTGCACCAAAAGCTTTCGCTTTTTCGCGGGCTTTTCTTTAAAAGGCCCAAAATGCGGTGCAAAGATAGCAAATAATTTCGGGAAATGGAAAATAATGTTGCGATTCTTTTTGCTCATTGAAGGCATCTGAAGATTCGAAGTGTCATCCATCGTTCACCGATACGCAACGCGGAGAAGTGGATTGCGGAGTAACGCTACAGTTCCATCTCCGCCGCCTTCAGCCCTTTGGCATTGACCTTCAGCAGAATAGGTCCGTCGGCATTGGCCTTCGAACGCACTATGACTGTGAGCTTTCCGGCGAACAGGTGCATGTGCGGGAGATGGAACAGTTCAAGCGAGCATGGGTCGCCGTTGGCGATGGCGCGGAACTCTCCGGCACCGGACACTGAAGCGAAGACCTCGCGGGTATCGGAAGGCACGATATTGCCGTCCTTATCTACCACACTTACAGTCACATAAGCCAAGTCTTCCCCGTCGCGGGCGATGGAATCCCTGTCGCATTCAAGACGGAGGGCGTACGGCTTGCCGGCAGTGCGGACAGACTCCGAAGCTGCGACATTGCCCTTGGCGTCATAAGCTACGACTCGAATCTCTCCCTTCTGGTAAACCACATCATTCCACATCAGGCGGTAACGACCCTCAAGAGCCTCATCCTGAAGACCTTCGCAAGGCGCAGACGGCGACAACTTGGAGCGTCGTCCCTGGGAAACGCCATTCACGAACAGCTCGGCCTCAGGCCACGAAGTATACACATAAACTGGTGTTACCTTGCCCTCGCGACCAGGCCAAGTCCAATGCGGAACTATATGAAGAGTAGGACTTTCCGTATTCCAGATGCTGCGGTAAAGCCAGTAACGGTCCTTCGGAATAGAGGCCAGGTCAATGATACCGAACATTGAGCTGTGGTTTGGCCAGGCGTCCGTATCATAAGGACTCGGCTCGCCCAGATAATCGAAACCGGTCCACACGAACTGTCCCAATGTCCACGGATAATCCTCAGCCAGAGCCAGATCCACATCGGGGATATTCGACCAGTTGCAGGCTTCCATATCATAGCCGGAAGACTGGTGGTCAGGATGCATGACGCTGAACGCCTTCTCCACAGGGAAATGATATGTGCCCCTCGAACTCACTGTAGATGCCGTCTCGGAACCGAGCACAAGGCCATGAGGCAGCTGTTCGTAGCAATCCTTGTAACGGAAAGTGCGGTAATTGATTCCCGGAATATCCAGCTGGGCCGCGAAACCGTTGGAAAGCACGCAGTTGACCTGGTCCATGCCGCATGTGACAGGACGCGTCGGGTCCTCCCTGTGACAGATGGACTGAAGGAAAGCCGCCGTCTTGTAACCATCGGCAGTGCATTGGGACGGAACCTCATTGCCGATGCTCCACATGATTACGGAAGGCGAATTCCTGAACGCATGGAGCATGCTGATCATGTCTCGCTCGGCCCACTCGTCGAAATAACGATGATAGCCATTCTGGCATTTGGCATCGTCCCACTCGTCGAAAGGCTCAACCATCATCATGAAACCCATTTCGTCACAAAGACTCACGAGTTCAGGAGCCGGTGTATTGTGCGAAGTCCTCACAGCATCGCAACCCATATCCTTTAGCATTGTCAGCTGATGCCTCAACGCCGGCACGCTCACGGCCGCGCCGAGTGGACCGAGGTCGTGATGATTGCAGACGCCCTTGAATTTCCGGTGCTCGCCGTTCAGATAAAAGCCCTTCTCCGGGATGAACTCGATCGAACGGATGCCGAAACGCGTCTCATATTCATCCGTCACAACCCCGTCCACCAGGATGCGGGTCAATGCCTTATAGAGGTACGGATGCTCCGGCGACCAAAGCTTCGGTTCCTTCACCAGAAACTTCTGCACATGACTGTCGCCGTTATGATACAATGCTACCGACCGCCTCGAAGCCACCTTTTCTCCTTCTGGAGAAATAATATCCGTATAATATTCAATGTCAATGTTTTCCTTATCTGATATCAATGATATTCCCAGGGAAACCGATGCCATGTCCTTATGCACGGAAGGAGTGGAAACGAAAGTCCCCCAAACAGGAATATGAGCCTTGGCGGAAGTACATATCAGGTGCACATTCCTGTAAAGTCCTGCGCCAGGATACCATCTGGAAGAAAAAGGAAGATTTTCCAGCCTGACAGCCAGGACATTGGAGCCGGACTTGTTCAGATATGGCGTGACATCGCAGTGGAACGGGCTGTAGCCGTATGGCCAGAAGCAGACCTCATGGCCATTGACATAAACCCGTGCCTCGCTCATCGCGCCGTCGAACAGGAGTTCCGCCTTCATCCCCTCGGGGACATTGAACTCAGTCCTGTACCAGCCCACGCCCACATACGGCAGGCCGCCAGTACGCCCGGTCTTGAGCGATGCCTTCGTCTCCATATTCTGCACTATCTGCACATTCTGGAGGTCATTTTCAATGCTGAAAGGCCCGGTAATGGCCCAGTCATGCGGCACGCTCACGCTCTCCCACCCCGAATCATCATAACCCGGCACGAAAGCCCCGTCAGCCTCACCACGATGGAACCGCCATCCGTCCTTCAGGCAAGTCTCCACTCTGGAAGGACCCGCCTCTGCACGACAAACCGACATTGAAACACCTGCTGCACAGACAACGGCAGCCAGAAACGAAAACATCTTATTCGACATTCAATACCTCCTTGTTATCTTTCACAAAGATATAATACTCTCCGCAATCCAGGAATCGTTCGCCCTTGTTGTCCACGAAAGACAGGTCGCGCATCGGGTCGATTTCGAATGTGAACACCTCGGACTCCCCGGCCTTCACCAGTCTCTTCTCGAAATGCTTCAGTTCTTTCACCGGGCGGGTGATTCTGCAGACAGGATCGCAAATATACCACTGGACAGTCTCCATTCCATCCACGTCGCTGGTATTCTTCACCGTCACCATAGCCGTAACCTTTCCGTCCTTGGCCACCCTGTCGGAGGACAACGTAATCGGAGAATATTCGAACTCACTGTAACTCAGGCCATAGCCGAACTCATACATCGGTTCTATCTGAATATCCTTGTACCATCCCTGCGTACCTCTTCTCGCCGGACTCCTGCGGTTGTAATAGATAGGAATCTGGCCGGTGGTATAAGGGAAAGTCATCGGGAGACGACCTGAAGGATTGTATTTTCCGCTGAGGATCCCGGAAACCGCCCGGCCGGCAGTGATGCCCGGCATCCAAATCTCCAGAAGAGCATCAGACATCGGGGCAATGCGGGAAAGGTCCACGGGACGTCCGCTTGCGACAAGCACGACCACCGGTTTGCCAGCAGACTTTATCCTGCGCAGGAACTCCTCCTGAGCTTCAGGCAATGCAACAGATGACCTGGAGCAGTTTTCCCCGCTCCATCTGGTCTTCTCACCCAGACACGCCACCACGACATCCGCGCTTCCAGCAGCATCCAAGGCCGCCTTTACGGAAGCCTCATCCATTTCCCCGAAACCGCAGCCCTGTGCGTAAACTACCTGTGCATCAGCGAATTCCTCCTTCATTCCGGTCAGAATCGGCACCACGTCAGCCGACTTGCCACGTGCCACCCAGTTTCCGATAAGTTCCTTCTGTGTATCAGCCAACGGACCTACGACCGCTATCTTCGCGACACCCTTCAAAGGCAGGACGGCATTGTCATTCTTCAGAAGCACCATGGACTCCTGCGCCATTTCCTCAGCATGCGCCACAGCCTCCGGCTGCAGATAAATCTCCTCCGCAGGACGCACGTCAATATAAGGCCGCTCGAAAAGCCCGAGCCTGAACTTCAGACGTAGCACCCGCCTGACGCACTCATCCACCGTCGCCATGCTGACGAGACCGTCGTCAATGAGCCCCGCAAGATTCTTCCGGTAAAGGTCATCCATCATATCCATGTCAATGCCGGCGTTAATGGCCAATGCTGCCGCTTCGTATCCGTCCTTGGCCGCCCCCTGATTCGTCAGCTGGATTACCGCATCCCAGTCGGAAACGATCATTCCGTCCCAGTTCCATTTCTTCTTGAGGATATCCGTCATGGTATATTTGTTGGCAGAAGCCGGTATGCCGCTGATATTGTTGAAAGCACTCATCACCGTGGCAGCTCCTGACTCCACTCCGGCATGGAAAGAAGGGAGATAGGTATCCCACAATGCCTGGTCGGAAATCTCCGTATAAACGTAGTCGCGACCAGCCTCGGACGCGCCATATCCCACGAAATGTTTAAGGCATGCGGCAATGCTGCCCTCTGCGGACAAATCATCGCCCTGATAGCCCTCAACCGCAGCCTTGCAGAACACTGACGTAAGATACGGATCTTCTCCGTAGCCTTCCATCACTCGTCCCCACCTAGGGTCGCGGGCAATGTCCACCATAGGAGAAAAGGTCCAATCCAATCCGCCATAGTAAGCCTCCTTGGCGGCGTCACGGCTGATTGTCCTGACAAGGTCGGGATTCCAGCTGGCCGCCTGCGCGAGCGGTACCGGAGCGATGGTGCGGTATCCATGTATCACATCATGGCCGAAAATCATCGGAATGCCCAGCCTTGTCTCCTCCATGCACCTTTTCTGCATCATGTTCCTGAGGTTCGCGTCATCAGAGAAATAAATCACGGACCCGGCCTCGGCAGGTACAGCGCCCGCCATTTCCCGGAGATTGTTCTCCACGGTATTGCGGCCCAGCGTATACTGGTTAAGCTGCATTATCTTCTCTTCCAGCGTCATACGGGAAAGAAGGTCATTGACCCTTTTCTCGATGGGAGCGGAAGCGTTCTTATACAGAGGTGTCGCGTCCTTTTTTACGCGCGCGCCGGCCGGCATGGCTACGGCAGCCAGTCCGGAAATCGCAACAATTGCCGAAAGTGTCTTATTTCTCATTGTCATAAATGTGTTTTTTCTCATTGTAATAATCGTGCATGATATACCATGCCTGTTTTCTCAATCCCTTGTCGGAAACCAGTCCCTTGCGGTTCCAACCGTCCTGATTCACAGGATGGAAACGGAACGGCGAGCGGAAATCGAACAATATCCACGGGGAGACTCCCGCCAGGTTCGGTATCTGTCCGAACATCTCGATATTCTTCCGGTATTGGTCCGCCTGGAACTCCTCGCTCCAGGAGCTGGCCCATTCGGCATCTCCATGCTGCCCGTACTGCGCCTCACATCCGAATTCAGAGATGATGACAGGCTTGCCGGGAGCCACATTCCATCGGCATTCCGACGGACTGACAGACCATGGGGCGTACCAGCCCATGTATTTGTTGAAAGAAACCACATCGAGGTCCTCGGTGAAATCATCCTCAATCCTGAACTCGCCGTACTCTTTCTTGAAATAGACATTGTCAAAGGCGGCAGTGAAAAGGCGAGTGGAATCAATGCTCCTGGCGAATGCCAATTCCCTGCGCAGAAAGGCGTTACGAGCCGGCGACGGACGGGTCTCGTTCGCCACGCCCCAGAATCCGACGGCACAGCGGTTCTTGTCCCTGTAAAGCATTTCGGAGAACATGCGAAGCGCCTTGTCCATGGTAGCGGCATTCTCGAAATCGATTCCCTGCCATACCGGAATTTCCTGCCAGAGGATGATTCCCATCTTCTCGGCCATGCGGACAATATACTCATTCTGAGGATAATGCGCAAGCCGCACCATATTCACGCCCAGAGCCTTGGCCTCGGAAAGGAGCATGGCGGCATCCGCCTCGGAATATGCCCTTCCCATGCGCTGTGGAATCTCCTCATGGAAAGAGATGCAGCACATGAACGTCGGTTTTCCGTTGACGAGGATACGGGTTCCGTCCACATTGATGTTCCTGAAACCGATCTGCTCTGAAACGGCATCACCCGCGCCGGACCCGCCGGCCGGGGCATAAGTCAGGGACACATCATACAGCTTGGGCGATTCCGGGCTCCAGCGCTGAAGTTTCTTCACGCGGAAGGACAGTTCCCCGAATCCGTCCTTGTCCAGTTCCAATGTCTTCGAAACGTTCAGTTCCGGAATATTCAGCGTAACGGCAGAGCCTTCAGGAACCGCGTCAGACATGCGTACATAGGCATTGATCCTGTCCGCCTCATTCTTGTCCAGCTGGACTTTGTAATCCTTGATATAGGTCTCCGGCACGGAAACGAGCATCACGTCGCGCGTGATTCCTCCGTAATTCCACCAGTCGAAAGACATTGCAGGAATGGCATCCGGACTACGGCGGTTATTGGTCTCGACCACCAGGAAATTGTCCCCAGCCACGACATTGCCGGTGACATCTATCTGAAACGGCGTGAATCCGCCTTCATGGGATGCAATGCGCTTACCATTGAGGTAAACCGTGCATCGGTAGCTCACCGCACCGAAATAGAGATACAATTTCTTTCCGGACGGAACGCCGTCGGACGAGAAATGCCGGGCATACCACACGGTACCTTCATAGTATTGGAGCTGAGGGAGTTGGCTATTGAAATCGCCTGGGACGTCAAGCCGGAGTCCGCCGTCGAACGAATACTCGAAAAACTCGTCTGCTTTCGCAGGCTTGCGGTTCTCCCAGACCTTTTTCCCGCGTCCCTGGTCGTAAAGGTCAATGATGGCGTCCCATTTGCCGTTCAACAACTGGAAATCACGTCCGTAGACATTGACCATAAGGTCGGGATTGCCGTAGGTTTCCTTGTCGCCGGCATTCAGAGGAAGAGATGCCGCACATATCAAAATGGCCGCAGCGGCCAGATTCGCAAATTTCATCTTACAATATTTCATATTTATACAATGCAAAGGTATTCTCGGAAGGAAGGCTGAATTTCACGGATCCGCCTTCATCCACGACTGTTCCGAAAGATTTTCCGCCACCTGTGACGGGAGAGAAACTGACTTTCTGCCCTTCCGTCAGCCACGTCTTGACCGCACATGTCTCCTCTTCATTTTTTTCACGCAGCACAAGCACGAATCCCGTCCGGTTCCCGGCAGAAATTGATTGGAATCCGGTCCATGACTTTCCGTCCGGTTCATCACCTATCGGCAGGATTGTGCCCTGATGAAAATCATTCATCACACTCTTGTAGGCTTTCACGACGGACGACAGGGCAAACGCTTCTTCAGGAAGATTCGAAGCCTCCATCCAGGCAAGCGGCTGCCCCGCCATGGCAACGGCGAAAACATACGGGAATTCATACAATGCCGGTGCGAACGGGTCGCCTGCGTATTTGTCAGCGTTCCGCCATTTGTTCAGAAACTCCGTCTGGAGCCGTTCAGCAGGAACGTAACGGCTTAGCTGCCAGATATTTCTCAATGTCCAATAAGGATAGTAGTTCTGCCAGTCGGTGTATCTGTTCTCCAAAAAGATGTTGCCGTATTCATTGAGAAAATGATAGCCTCCGCGGCGTCCGGCAGTCACATCGAGGTTGAAGACCACTTCATTGCCCGTCTCCGCCAGTACGGTATCGAAGAATTTCCGCAGGTTCGTCTCCGCTTGCTTGGTCGGAATGGAGAGGCCGTCGATCTTGAACACCTTGATTCCGTACTCATCATATAGTTTCACTACAGCATCGGCATCCTTGCGCCAGTCAGCGAAGTCATTCTGGATGCTGGGATTGAACCAAAGTCCGATTTCGATACCCAGTTCCCGGGCCTTGTCCATGACGGGCTTCAGGCCGCGAGGATATTTTTCCCGCGAAGGGGTCCAGTAGAGAGGATTGTCCCAGATATTCTTGAAAGAGCCTTTGGCGAGTGCGGAATTGGGGCTTTTGCCTTCCTGCCATCCGTCATCTATCTGGAAATGAGTCACTCCCAGACGGGCGGCCTTTTCCAGTTCGGCGATACAGAACTGTTCATTGACCTTGGAATCCTGGCTTCTGTCTCCCCAGGTATTCATCATTATCATCTCGTCACGGTCGGCATGGTGCTCACGGATATGCTTCTGGTAATTCCTAAGGGCAAGGAGCGGCGACAGTCCGCCTCCCCCGAACACGCCCGTCACGCAGGAATACAGGCGCACCATGTCATCGCCGACGGCATCTTCGTCGGAAATGCCGATCCCCGCTACGGTGAATTTCCCTGACTCGCAGATGAAATCCGCATCGGGACTGCCCAGCTGCACTGCAGAGCATGGAGCTTCCTTCAATATGAAAAAGCCGTTCTCATCGCGGGCGTCGCGGGCGAAAAGGAGATTTCCCCTGTAGCCGGTCTTGCGGTACGGTATGAATGAATGTTCCGCGACCAGATTGTTGTTCCAGTCCGTAACGTCGAAGAATTCCACCACCTTTACCTGCCAATGCATTCCTCCCGGGCAGAATCTTTCCAGATACCTGGCCTTGTTTTCCTGGCCCCGGCGCATATCCGATACTGATTCTATATTCTTGTTGTCCGCCACATTGCCGGCCGACTGTTCTTTTCCGGCAGAGATTCCGCCGACATAATTGTCACAAGCGATGGCCGGACAGCCTTCATAGACCCTGAACACCCTGCGCACACTGATACCATCCATGGAAAAAGTGACTTCCGCTTCCAGATGTTCCGGACGTATGCCGTCGGACTTCACTTCACGCACTGTCAGTTTGCCGTCAGCGGCTGCCCCGGAAGACTGTCCCACCTCCAAAGCGGGATCCACGGTATTGCTGACGAAGACGCGCCCCGTAGTCTTGTCCTTCACATAGGCATTGGTCAAATTCCCGCCGTTCCAACGGAACGCGCGTTCAATCAGCGCATTGCCGACAAAGAGCGTATCGCAGGTGAGACGGGCGTAGCCCTTGTCCGACGCCGGTGCATTCTTCAACAGCTTGTTCGGAAGGTTGAAGTTCTGATCCGACAGCGGCACATCAGTCCTGCCGGCGCCGGCCTCCATCATTCGCTTGAATTCAGGCAGATGGTGCTGATAAACCCCGCGCGGAAGACAGCCGTTCTTTATACATAGCGCCGCGGCCATGCCCACAACCTCGCCCATCATTCCGGTAGTTCTCATGACACGCACGGTTCCCAATGCCACATGGGTGCAGCTGATGTCCCGTCCGGCCATGAAAAGGTTCCCGATGTTACGCGAATAAAGGCAGCGGTATGGAACCGCATAAGGATGAATCCAGTCATGCACGGTCGCGGACTTGAATTCATTGCCCGGAAATTTCTCCGAGTTTTTCGGATCGGGGAAATGCAGGTCAACGCTCCAAGTAGTGGTAAATGACGCATCTTCATACTGAATGTCCCTGTCAATGTCATTCTGAGAAAGGACATGATCGCCCAGAAGTCTCCTGGACTCTCTTTTCCCGGCGATATAAGCCACCCAGTCCAGGCTTCTGTCAGCATAAGCGGCATCGCCCGAATGGTTCTTTAGCCAGCTCCAATTCGAATATATCACCAGCAGCCCGTAATCGCGGACTCGCTCGGCGTCTGCAATCTGGTCCCGGTTCATGCCTGTTTCCCAGGTCCACTCGCCCATCGTCACCTTCTCGCAATTCGAAGCATTGAACTCCACTCCATAGGAAAACTCAGGGAAGACGGTCTTCTGCGGGCATTTCCTGGAATACCACTGGACAGAAGCGCCCATGACCATATCATCAGCTTTCACAGGCGCGGACCGTTCGCCATATTCGTCGCGAGACTCCCGGCCCGTCGTCCAGTCGGCACCCGCCAGAAAACCGACAGTGCCGTCACCGGTGCAATCCGCGAAAAGCCTTCCATGCAGACGGACTTTCTCTCCGGTTTCGATATGCACAGCCGTAACAGACCCTATCTCAGAAGCTTCGGTATCCACAGCCATCACATGATAAGGAGCATACAGGTCAATGTTTTCCTCCGCATCTATAAACGCCTGCTTTTTCCAATCCTGATAGTTCTCGGCCGGACGCGCATTGCCTTTCTCCGTATGCCCGAATTCCCGGATCATCCTTCCCAGCCCCTTATACGGTTCCATCTCCACGTAACCGCCGAGGTGCACGCGGATCTCCGAACTGTTGTTGCCGCCCAGAACCGGCCGGTCATTCACGAGAGCAACCTTCAACCCGTTCCTCGCTGCTGCCGCAGCCGCGCACATGCCGGCAATACCGCCTCCGGCAACCACGAGGTCATAATTTTTGTCAATGCTTTCGCACTTGGTACTCCTGAGCGTCTGAACGTCAGCCTGTTCCGGGGCGCCGCCACGTGTAAGCAACACGGCATCGCATCTGCCGTCGAATCCCGTCATGTCATGCAGACGTATCTCCGTGCTGCCGCCTTTTACGGTCACCGCGCCGGCATACTGCCATTCCCATGAATGGCCGGTCACGCCCAAATCATTCGGAAGGGTCTTCCCTCCTACCGCCACACGGAATGCGCCCGGGCCTTTGCCCGAATGCCACGGAGAGGTCCAGTTGTATGTGCGGACCCAGACATGCCACTCCCCTTTTTTCATGTCAATGTCCGTGCAGGCATCTTCGACAGGCACGCCCATGCCATGAGCCAGAAGATATGGCGACCCCATCTGGTCCATAAACTGCTGGTCGACTTTCCAGCCTCCTTTTTCCGTGAAGCTCTCCGCCTCGACCAGAACGTCCCGTCCTTCGCATGTGAAGACGGACAACGATACCGACAGCAATGCTGCCAAAAACAAATGAAGAAAAATTCTATTTCGCATCCGGATTCATTTTAAAATCTGTCGGTGACTGCCCGAAATGACGTTTGAAGCAGACACTGAAATACTTAGGGTTGGCAAAGCCTGTCATTGTGGATATTTCCGCGACAGTGTAGTCGGACTCGGAGAGGAGCTGGCTTGCCCGTTTCAGACGGATATCCAGGATAAATTCCTTTATGGACATTCCCGTAAGGTCATTGAGTTTCTGATAAAGACGGGTACGGCCTATCGCCATGTCCGAAACGAAATCATCCACGCCGTACTCCTCGTTTTCCAAATTCTCCTCAATGAAGCCCACCGCCTTTTTCAGCAGTTCTTCGTCCACGGAAGAAATGGCGATATGAGACGGCTCAGCCACGAACTTCTTGCTGTACAGTTCTTTGAGCCTGTTCTGATTCTTTATGAAGTTCGATATCTGCTTGTGCAGGTAATCTATGTCCACCGGTTTGCTGATAAAGACATTGGCCTCGCATTCAAGCGCTTCTATTCCCGCTTTATGGTTTTCACCGAGAGCGGAAAGGGCGATGATAGGAATATGGGAAGTCTTGATATTGGAACGGATACGACGGCAGACTTCGAATCCGTCGACCTCCGGCATCGCAAGGTCAGTTATGACCAACTGCGGCATGACCTTTTCCACCTTGGCAAGTCCGTCCCGTCCGTTGATTGCCGTATAGACATTGTAATAAGGAGAGAGCCTCTGCTCCAGATAGTTGCGCAGCTGGGCATCGTCTTCCATGACCAGAATGTCATAAGTCTTCCTTTCCTTCCGGCCCGAGGTCTTCTCATTCGCGTCGAGGTCGGAAATCATGTTGTCAATCTCCGCCGCAGCATAATCATAGGCCTTTCCTTCCCCGGCCGAATCCCCGGCCGTCACATCCTGGCACGGAACGAAAGGAAGCAGCACGACAAACGATACCGTGGAATCAGTAGAACGGACAGAGATGCTGCCCTTCATATCTTTCACAAGTTCCTTCACTATCGCCAGGCCCAGACCTGTATGGGTACCGAATCCGGTCTTCACCGGACCATGGTTGTTGAACGGTTCGAAAAGAGTGCCGACCTCATCTTCAGGAATGCCTTTCCCGCTGTTGGTGACCACGAAAGACAGCCATTCAGCATCGGCAGGTGCGCCCGAATCAGGAATTTCCTCCTGTGCGGCACGGCCCACCCGGACGCTCACATATCCGTTCTCCGTCGTGTATTTGATGGCGTTCGAGAACAAATTGGTAAACACTTTCTCGATTACGTCATAGTCGAACCGGGTGTCGAAACTTTCCATCTGCGAGATGAATTCGGTCTCTATATGATGTTTGCCGGCATAGAACTCGAAAAGCGAGAAAATATTTTCCACGAACTTGATGATGTCTCCCGGCTTGCAGTCCAGCGGCATCTTCAGGGTCTCTATCTGCCTGAATTTCAGCAATTGGCTGATCATGTGCTGGATACGGACCACATTCTTGCTTATGAGTTCCACATAGCTCCTGTACGGCGCATCCATCGGAATCAGGCTGTCCAGCTGCTTCAGAGGGTCGATGACAAGAGTCAGCGGAGTCTTCAGATCGTGGGAGATGCTGGTAAAGAAATTGATTCTCGCCTGTGTCAGTTCATTGAGGTCCTTCTCCCTCTCCTTTTCCAGTTCCAGCTGCTGCTCCAACATCTTTCTCCTGGTCATGTACGCCCACACATAATATGCGGACAAGATGATGAGCAGAAGATAAACGGCATACGCAAACGGTGAAAGCAGCGGATATGGCTTGACCTTGAAAGACAACGAACTGACATGGTCTCCCCAGACGCCGTCATTGTTGGCCGCCTTCATCTGGAAGGTATATTTTCCCGGAGGGACATTCACGAAACGGACATGTTGCTGGTTCTTGGGCAGTACGGTCCAGACATCTGAAATTCCGAGCATCCTGTAGGCATAGGTATTCCTGTCCCGCTCCAGATAGCTGTTGCAGGAGAATCCTATGTCGAAATTCGACTGTTTGCTGGACAGCTTGATCACGCTGCCGCGCCCTGACTGCCCGTCCAACGTAGCTACGGTCTGTCGCAGCGGATATCCTTCCTCTCCAGGGACAACCAGATGTCCGTTCACGCTAAGTCCCGTGAAATAGACACGTGGTTTCTGAGGATTGGTATGGAAACGCCTCGGATTGAACATTATGAATCCATTGGTCCCGCCGAACAGCAGTTCCCCGTCCGAACCGGAATAGCAGGAACGCACATAATACGCTCCGCACCTGTTGGGAATATCTATTTCGGCCCGCCTTATCTCCCCATCTTTCGGGCTGTAGCAGAACAGGCCGGCGTCGGTACTCATCCACAAATCGTCGGAAGATGTGTCTTCCAGGATACCGAAAACCATGCGGTTCACGAAATCGCCGTCCGTATTGGAATTGAAATTCGTATATGTACCGTCAGGCGCCAGCCGGTTCACACCGCCACCGCGGGTGCCGAACCATACGCCCGAAGACATTGTCCTGCAGAAACAGCAGATGTTGTTCGCCGAATGCGGATAGTTCTCAAGATAATGCCTACGTATCAATTTTCTCGCGGCAGGATCCAGGACATATACGCCGTCATGGGTCATGAGCCAGAGATAACCGGAAGCATCGTGGTACAATGTCTCCACTCTCAGCCTTATCTTATGCCCCGCGTCATCATGAAAAATCACGTTTTCCACCTTTCCGGTCCTGCGGTCCCAGAACATCAGTTCCGCATCAGGATCGGTAAGCCAGAATCCTTCATCCCCCTCCGGTTCGAAGTCATATACAGAGAGAAGCTGACGCGTACCGGCATTGTAAACAGGCAAAGTCGTGACCTTGCCGGTATTCATGTCAATGGTGCTGATACCGCCATTGAAAGCTGCCGTATACATCAGGTTCCCATCCGGGCGCAATCGCTTTATCATGTTGGAAGGCAGCGACTTGTCACCGCCAGTTCCCTGCTTCCACCTGGAGAATGAATTGTCCGCCCTGTTCCATCTGAACAGGCCTCCGCCTTCGGTCCCGATCCATATGTTTCCCTTGGCATCTTCCGCATACGTGCTGACAATCGGGAAGTTAAGGCCTCCCGGTGTAGGCTCCATATATCGGATTTCACTGTCATTGAACGTCAGATAAGCAAGCTTTCCGCCATACGTACCTATCCAAACGCCGCCGTCCGGGTCGGGATATATCGACCATACCGAATTGTTCGGCAGGGAATATTTGTCCAGCAGGTCCGATGTCAGCAATTTGGTTTCGCCGGATGTTATATCCGTAAGCAGCAATCCCGACTGCGTGGCTGCCCATACTATGCCGTTGGAATCGATATACAGTTCCTTCGCATTGCTGGAATGTCCATATTCTTCCGGCAAATTGAATGTACCTTCAAGCTGGCCGGCCTTGTCGAGCACAAATAGTCCGTCGTTACGCGTCAGCACATACACGTGAGACGAATCTTCTCTGACGTCGCATACTACGGCATTGTCGTCATCCAGAACGGCAAAGTTCTCATACTCACCGTTTTCGATACGCAGCAACCTATTATATGCCCCCACATAGACATGGCCGGAAGAACACGACAGATGAAGCGTGAACGGTGTCACCCTCACGGTATCCGGCAACGGATATTTTCCTGTCGTCCTGCCATCTTCGAAACGGACGACCTCGTCATTCAGTATCAGCCATAATCCTTCACGCGCGTCAGCCTCCATCGCCCCCACGTCACCCTCCAGCACAAGTTCAAACTTCTGCTGCATATAGTCGAACATATACAGTCCGGCACTTGTCGCCGCATAAATGGTATTGTTCCTGTCCGACACCAGCTTCCTGTAATCGACAGGCGCCTGATGCGGCCCGATGACGGACATGTTCTTGAACGTATGTCCGTTGTACATGAACAATGCGTCAGTACCGCTGAACCATATCCTGCCGACGCTATCTTTCACGATGCCGTTTATACCTCCGTAATAGGAAGTTTCCGGCATCTGATGAAAGCGGTAGTTCTTCGTGTCGACAGCGTATGAGGCGACAGACACCAACGCCGACAATATGATGACAATCAATCTCATGCCAATATGCGTTTTTTAAGGATCACATAAACAAAGATAATGAAATCTATTCGTACAAAGACTGCAATTCCTCAATATCTACGACCGCGCGAGGCGCAAAACCGTCGCCGCGCACATATTTGTCAATGCTGCGGAGCAACTGCCGTGCGGCAGGTCTCTTGTCAATGTCCTTTTCAGCGTCCATCGCCAGGACCAGCAGTTTTCCTCCACAGACAGAAGCCTCGAACCCGATGCCGAGTTTCCTGTTGCTGTCGAAGCTGTCAATCACCTGGATGAACGGAACTATTCCTGACGGGAAGTCCTGAAGTTCCATGACTTTGGCATATTCCAGGATGTCCCACCACTGCCAGTCCGTATGGTACGACGTAGGAAAATCTGCAAACATGCCCATGTCATCGTGCATGAGACAGCCCATCGTCATAGGAGGCCATGCAAACATGATCGGATTCCAGAAATGGTTATGGAACACCGACTTGCGGCCTTTGGTTTTCGACGGGTCAGGCATCCACACCACTTTTCCTCCCGCAGAAAGCCGGGCTTGAGCGGTACTGTCCAAATCCTTGGTGTACAAGACATTGTCATCAGACGAAGGCATCGCGGCACGTGGATACACCCAGATTTTCCAGCTATTTGTCAATGTTTTTCCGGCATTGACCGTCAATGTCAGCTCTCGCGCAGCGGAGACATTGAGCCGCGTCAGCGGAATCTCGATCTTGCCGGCAGCGGACACCTCGTATGAAGGAAAATCATGCTTGCCGGCATTGCCGTGGGCCAGGATTGTTCCGTCCTCGTCTGAAACAGTCCACTTCACATCGGCTTTCCTGAACGGGCGGTCGCTGTAATTGTAGACCTCAACACGCGCGCTGAACACTTCATCATTGAAACAAGTGCTCTTTTCATATCTCAGGAGCACCACGGACGGTGCACAGAAGGACCGCCATTGTTCAGGGGAAACCAGCCCCTTGGAATCCCAGAACGGATCCAGAATTCCTACCGGCGCATAGCCCTGTCCCGTAAAATCATTCAATGACAGCAGCTGGAATCCCGCCGACAGCGAAGAACGGAGCAATGCTTCCATCACAGCCTTGTATTCCAATACGGTCAATGCTCCCGAGGCCCGGAAAAAGTCCTTGGCCTGCCCCAGCATACCGTTGTCTTTCAGCATATTGCGCCACAGTTCCAGATTGCGTGCACGAACCGGCCCGTCGAATTTCGGAATCTCGTCGAAATCAGGATACATGCATCTCTGGCCTGATTCATGGGAGATTACGGGGACGTCCACATCCGATGCCATGTTCACGTCCCAATCGGTTCCCGGGCGTCCTTCATAAACCTTGGCAGCCCCTTTGGGAGTATCTTGTGAGATGTAATATTGATCCGACGGAATCCTGGTCCTCGCCGTAGAACCGCTGTACAGATGCCTGGAATCAAGTTTTTCCGCAGTGGAGGTCAATTCCTCGATGAAATCGAAATTGCCCTGGATCTCATTGCCGTTGCAGTAGAGCAGGAACGACGGATGATTTCCGTATTCTTTCAGGATGGCCCTGATTTCCCTCCTGAAGAAATCATAACGCCTCTCATCAGGCAACGCATCCTTTCCCCACATCGGCATTTCTATCTCAAGATATACGCCCGCCTTGTCGGCCGCACGGAAGGCTGCATCCGGAGGGCACCATGAATGGAAACGCATGTGGTTCATGCCATAAGACTTGACTATACCCATTATCCTTTCCCAAGGAGCATCTTCGACAGGAGCATGGCCGGTTTTCGGGAACACGGCATTTTCGACGGTTCCGCGCAGATGGACACGATGGCCGTTGACCATTATATGATGGGCATCTCTTCCGACGGAACGCATGCCGAAGGTGGTTTTCACGACATGTGCCGATGAGGAATCATTGACCGGACACAGAGTACATTCCACAGTGTAAAGGTCAGGATGGAACTCATCCCACAGGAATACCTTTTCCCCGTCAGGAGCAAGGGCAATTTCCTTCTCCGCTACCAAAAGGGAGTCGGAGACATGCAAAGGCAGGCTGCTCGTGACAACCCGCCCGTCAGGACATGTGACACGGAACCGGGCCACAGCTTCGCATGGCTTTCCGGTCATGCAGGACACCGCCAACCTCGCATTGACACTGCCGGACTGCAATTGCGGATACAACTGAAGGTCCTCAATGCCAAGCGGTTCCAAAGCCATGAGTTTTATCTCGCCGAGGATTCCGTTCCAGTTTATTTGTGTAAACTCGGTGTGGGCGTGATCCCATTTGTGGGTGTCATATTGGAATCTGTTGTCGATGCAGATGGTGATACGATGCGTCTTTCCCGGCGTCAAGAACGGCGTCAGGTCATGCCTGTGAGGTACGCTTATGTAATCGCAACGGCTGACTTCCTTGGTATCGACCCACACCGAGCTGAGCCAATGGGTGCGTTCCAGATACAGCACGATACGTTTTCCGGCCCATGACGCAGGAATTTCAATATCACGCTGATACCATGCCGGAGCCAGATATTCATACAGACGGGTGAGCCTGTCCACATAAGAATATGGATTCTCATAACCTATCTTGTAATCATCGGTAATGCCGGGAAGAGTGATGACAGACTGAAGCTTGTGATTGTATCGCGGAGACAGGGACCCCCGGCGGAAATCCATGACATCTGTCTGGAATCTCCACTCTCCGCTCAAATCCATCACTTTCTGCGCAGATATATCATTGGCACACAATGACATAATCCCGGCGACAATCGCGAGGACAGAGTATTTTATGTTCATTCGTTATTTTGCCGACGGCGCTGTCTGAAAATCTTTCATTATAGTGACCTTGTACGGATGGCGCACGGCCTCATGAGCCGCATTCTGCGCGACTGCTTTCTTGCCGTCATCCACAGTCGCAGGAGCATAGGAATTACCGACGACCTTCTTTCCGGAAATCGCTTCGAACCAGGTGCAGGCAGCGGTGTAACGTCCATAATTGAGCTCCAGATGGTATCCGTCGCGGTTCATTTTATCTCCGATATAGGAAGTGCGGGCGTTCTGGATGGCGGTTCCTGACGGCACCAGGACATCGAACTTATTGTCTTTCAACGCATTCTTAGTCGCTGCCACGATAGCCTCATACATCTGCATCTGGTCGCTTCCGTATTTCGGGAATTCGCCATGGTCGGAATCCGAGGAATAAGCCCAGGTCTGGTGCCACACCAGCTTGAAGTCCTTCTTCGGTGCATACCTCCGGAGATATGATATCAATGACTTGAGATATGGATTATATGTATCGTATTCACCGGCTTTACCGCTCGCCTGCTGAAGGCTGATATAATCCCACGGCTCATCCAGAAGCGCGTCGATGAGTTTTGTTTTCGGGGTATTCGTCTTCTCGCCGTCGACGATTTTCCTGTAAGCATATTCTGCCTTGTCCGACACGGAATTGTTGTAATGCCTTTCCAGCGGACAGCCGGGGATATACATATTGCCGATCACGACCTTTATCCCTGCAGCATCGAAGAGTTCGTAAAGATATTGCTCCACAGCATCTTGCGAGAAGCTGTTGCCGATTGCGAGTATCCTGATGACCCCGTCATCCTTCTTTTCGGCAGTTCCCTGAGTCTCTGAAGGAGTCTGCGCCGGAGAACATCCGGTAGCGGGATATGATGCAACTGCAAAGAATCCTGCAAAGAGGAGTCCGCATATTTTTCCATACAATGATTTCATAAACGATTATTTTTTTAGTGTCACTTTTGACAGTTTGAGCCAGCCGTCGGATGTATAATTTCCTTTTGCCGATGTAAAAATACCAATTTTTTTGGTCTCTGACGCATAATCCACGATTCCGACAGCCCAAGTATACTCACCGGGGGCAATGCCGTCGGCTTTCACAGTGAAAGAATATTGCTTAGGAGAGCCCTTTATCCACTCATGCGGCTGGGCCTCCTCATCGTAGAACAGCTTGACCGGCTTGCCGGAAGCGTCAAGGAGGGCGAAAGCTACCTTGTATTTACCCACGAAAGGCTTGAAATTGGTAGGGCAATATGCGTATCCGACATTGGCCCACTTATGGACGATTTCCTCTGATTTTCCCGCAGTCAGTTCCTTCGGAAGAATCACTTTGGCCGGATAGAGCCTGTAGTTTCCGTCCTTTATGAACTGCTCGACCAGGTCATATGCTTCGTTGAACCATGACCATGTCTCACTGACGGTGACATCTTCATTGTACCGGAAATCCATCATGTTCGCACGAGCCTCGCGCGCCATGTCGAATTCACCTTTCCTCACGTCACCCCAGTCCTTATATCCTTCTGATTCCCAGCGCATAGGAGCATCACCATGAGAGGCTTTCACCCAGCCGCCTTCGGCAATTATCGGAACAATGTTGCGGTACTTGGCCGCTATGTTCTTCTCCCATGACCCGTAGTAAGTCTTCATTCCGAATGCGCCGCTGCCGATTCCGAAACCTTTGCTCACAGCTGACTGGACCATGTCCTCGGAATCAGGATTCACACCGTCTTTAGTAGAACCGAGAGAACGGTGATAGTTTATGAAAATCGGAATCTTGAACTCCTTGGCAAATAGCGACGTAACCCATTCAAACACAGGCTTCTTGGGAATTTCGTCACCTGTTGAGTAGATGCAGCTGTGATATTCGCCCCATTTTCCGATGCCCACGCCATGCACGAATTCATAATGGTCAGGGTCATTGATTTCCTGCGCAAAGTCATGAACGAACTTTTCGTAGCATTGCTGGAAAACCGGATCATCCGGATATGGAGACCACACTTCCATCGAGCCTGTCTTGGTGGCATATCCTTTCGCCCCCTTGTCCCGCACATAGAGAGGCGTGCAGAACTCATGCTTGTCACGGCTGTCGATGCCATAGCCGAAGCCTACGCGCATGTTACGTTTGCGTGCTTCCGCAATGAGGCTCTTATATCGCTGCGCATAGATGGTATTGCATCCTTCCTGCCACACGTAGACACCTTCTTCCGGGTTCAGCTGTCCCCACGAAGTCCTTATCAGCAAGGTAGTTGCATATTCCGTGACATTGACCGGACCTACGGATGATTCCATGGAGTCATATCTCTTCCAGAAATCGGAGAGGTCATTCCCCAGTCCCGCATAAAGGACCCAGCCGCAAAGCGGATTCCTCAGGACGGTAGTCTTGTCCGGCGTGATGTTGATCGTCTCATATCTGTCCGGATCGTGTGACGGGCCATCCTCTCCTTTTTCTCCGGAGCAGGACGAAAGAATCCATGCCGAAGCAGCGGCACATATCATCAAGTTCTTGATATCCAATTTCATAATAACATTATTTGACATTGACTTTGGCAATTTTCAGCCAGCCTTCCGCAGTTATTTCGCCTCTGGTCGCGAGCTGGATTGCCGGCTTGTCGCCGTTATCGGTATTGACTATGGCCACGGCCCATGTATATTCCCCCGCAGGGACATTGACAGTGACATCTGTCTTGTAATCAAACACTTTGGCATTGACCCAAACTGAAGGCTCGCATTGTCCGTCGACTTGGACCTGGGCGACTTTGCCGGTCTTGTCGAGGAGTGCGAAGGCGACCTTGTAGCGATAGTTCCACTGCGGAAGGTTGTTCGGGAAATAGCCCCATCCCATGTTCTTCCATCTGTGGGTGAGCGTCACTTTGGTGCCTTTGGACACCTGTTTCGGAACGCCGGCCTGCTCAGGATAAAGCCTGTAGCCGCCTTCGGCGGTAAACTGCTGGACCAATGTGAATGCATCAGTGAACCAGGACTCGGTTTCCGCACCGACACGGAAATCCATCATGTTCACCTTGGCCACTTTACAGTCATCGTATTCACCCTGGCGCACATCTTCAGGATGACCCTTGCGGTATCCCCTGGAGTCATTCCAGTAACTGTGCTGGCTGACAATCCAGCCGCCTTCCATTATTATCGGACGTTTGTACATCCACGAAGCGGCATAAGCACGCTCCCAATCCCGGTAGTAATCGCTCATGCCGAATGCGTCCTGACGAAGACAATAGCCCTTGCTCATGGCAAGATTCAGAAGTTTCTCGCTGTTCGGATTGGCAGCTCCGTCGCTTGCGGGATGACCTATTACCCTGTGATAGTTGATTGCAAGCGGAACGGCGGTGAAGTATTTGGTATAAACACCTGTAATCCAATCCATTACCTCATATTTGAGACGTTCCGTATTCTCGGTGACTGCATTGCCGTTCTCATAAACGACATTGTGTCCTTCGCCCCATTTTCCGAGGCCGTAGCCGTCGATGAACGCAGTCTTCTCAGGGTCATTGAAATCCTTGGCAAGTTCCGCAATGAACATCTCGTAGTATTTCTGGAAGACAGGGTCCTGCGGATATGGAGTCTTGCGCTGAGGGTACTTGGCGTTTTCCAGCCAATAGGTGGCGCCATGGTCGAATACGAATTGCGGGGTGTTCTCTCCCTGGTCGCGTCCGTCCACGACTACGCGGAACGATATGGGAAGTCCCCTGTCAAGCGCGCCGTGAATCATCTTGTAGAGTTTCGTGGAAGGGTCACGCCAGGCATAGACGCCTTCCTGCGGGTTGAATGTGCGCCAGTTCGTCCTTATGTAACAAGCTGAGGCATAATCACGTACCATGACATTCTTTCCAAGCTCCGAAACATAGATTTCCTTATCCCAGTCAGACGGGTCTCCTGACCCGCTGCCGTACATGACCCATCCGTTGAGAGGGTTGTGGAGCACGGTCTTCTTGTCGGGGTTGAATTTTATCACCGTCAGGTCTCCCGTGTTGTCAGAGCCGTCGCCTGCCCCGGAAGTCTCCTTGGAGCAACAGCACAAAGAGCACAGTGCCAGAAGCACCGTGCCCATTTTTTTTAACGCTTTTCCATCCATATTCTCATATTTCGCAAATCGAAGATGATGAAATTCGTGCCGCTAGGAATCTTGAAGTAATTGCCTCGCAGATATGATCCGCCTTCCATATCCATCCATTTGCCCATTGTCACGCTCTGGTCATAGTTACTTCCGGTCCATACAGGAGCGAATACGTATGAGTTGTTGGTGGTGTATGCATTTCCATTATTGTACCCGTCCACTTTAAGGCTGGAGATGATGGCGAAATCCGTTCGTCCTGAACCGAGGACACCGCCTGTATAGACAAGTATCTGAGGGTCAGCCAGGGAAACTTTACATTTCAGATCCTTGCCTGTTGCTGACCAGCCGACAGACTCGCCGCGTCCGTAGATCTTGTCTACCGTGGTGGTGATGTACGCGTGCCCGTTGTCGCCTTCGTCAGGGTTCTTGAGGTTAGGATACCATGATACGGTGAACGGCTTGAGGTCGGTCGCCGGTGAATAGATGGTCGCCTTGGCGGTCTTCATATCCACGACCACGCGGTACTGTCCTGCAGATGTGATGTTCCATGCGAACGGCTCTTCCTGCATGGTGATGTCGATGGTCTTGCCGTCCTGGAGCGCAGTCTTGCCGTCCTTAGGTGCGATGTAATATCTCACGCCCTCATATTCCACAGGAATCTGGAGGTCACCGATGGTGAGGTCGCCAAGCCATGCGAACTGGAACTCGTTTTCAAGCGTCCTGGAGATTTCCTCCTCTTCTACGGCAGTACCGCCTACGAGCATCTTGTCCGCATCGAACACCGTCACCTTGATAGGGGTAACGACCACCTGCATGGTACGTACCTCAGGCATTTCGAATGTAGAACCGCCTTCCCACTGTGCAACTACGCGATATTCGAGTGTAAACTGCTTGTTTACAGGCAATCCCCATCTCTCAGTAGCCCATGTATTGAGCTGTTCCACGGTAAAGCTCTGGCTGAACTCGCCCGGGTCCATATCTGTCCTGATCACTGTCTTTGAGCCGAAGTTGTTTCCGAGGACATCCAGCTTGGTCTCGTATGAAATCATATAGTCTTCGCCCATATCCCTGGCTTCAGTCCAGCTGAAGGTAACTGCATCTTTCTTCAGGTTTTCCTCCAGAAGCACGACATTCTCAGACGATGCCGAAAGTGTCAGTTTTTCCTCTACGGGTGCGACATCATGGTCAGCCGGATCCCACTGGCAGGACATGACTGCTGCCGCAGCGGCAAGCATTGACAATGCCTTATTCATATATTTCATAAAGTTATCAATTTTAAATGTTCAATTATTCACCATATCCCGGGTTCTGCGGGAACTCGCTGCCTCTGTTGGCATCACGGATTTCCTGTGGAACCGGCCAAAGAGCGAAGTGCTCGTCGATCTGGTCCGCAATGGAAGGATTGTACTTCTTCACACGGTTCACATATACGTCCGCACCCATTCTCACGAGAGTAAACTTACGGCTTTCCTCGCCTGCCATCTCGCGGATACGCTCGTCAAGAAGCTCATCCACAGTAACTTCAGAAGCCTCCAGGTTTCTGACTTTGGCTCTCTTCCTGATTACGTTCAATGCTTCCGCAGCCTTTGCGGCGTCGCCCATTCCGAGATAAGCCTCAGCAAGATGGAGATAGGTTTCACCCAGACGACACTTCATACGGTCCTTGTAGGAACCTGAAAGCTGGAGGTTGTCAGACTTCCCGAAGAAGAATTTGGTAAGGGCAGGGAAAAGCTGGCCGGTAGCCCATGTCTTGTCGGTAATTTCACTCTTCTTGCCGAGCGAAGCAGGAACCAGAGGATTGTTGTAATACCAGTCTCTCTTGATATTGTATTTCGAGTTACGCATGTCGCCATCCTCGAAGATACCTCCTTCCTTGGCGCCGGAAACCTGTGTGGCACTGGTATTTTTCGTACCGATCCACCATTTCATAGGGGAAATCTGTGCAAGTCCGCGTCCTCCGAGAGAATCGGCAAGGGCGAAACCGTTGATTGCGAAATACTGAGGGTTCCATGCACGTCGTGTCCAGTCGTCGGAATTGGTACCGCCGCCGACGGTCTTATATTCGAACTGCATCACCCAGATGCTCTCGGTATTGCCGCTCGTGCGGTTCTGGTTGTTCTCCAGGAACATGTCGCTGAACGCGTCACCCTTCTCGTTCTTGCTTGCTCCGAAACGGGCGGTATTCAATGCAAAGTATTTGCTGTCAATGACTTTGAGTGCGCATTTGGCTGCTTCTTCGAAATTCGCATTGTCCTTGGTAAGATGTCCGCGGAAGTTGTACATCTCGCTGAGGAGATGGTAGGCAGCCCAGCATGTAAGCTTGCCGGTCTTCACCTTGTCAGGATCGGTCGGAAGATTTTCCGCTGCAAATGTGAAGTCGTCGATGACATGGCCCAGGACTTCCACCTTCGGTGTTCTGGTAAATGAAAGTTTGAACGGATTTTCGATGGTCTCCACCCATGGAACGTCACCGTAGAGATATACGAGAGTCCTGTAGGCGTATGCCCTGAAGAATCTGGCCGTAGCGATTGCAATCTGCTTGTCCTCAGGATAATCCCAGTTGGTATTCTTGTCCGCATAGATCATGATTTCATTGGCGGAAGCAATGAGGTTGTATGCCCAGTTCCAATAAGAGCCCACGAACTTGGTGGCCGCCGTCAATGTAAGGTCTGCGAAAGGAGTAAGCGAACCGTCCTTGGCACCATTCTGGTCCACGATGTCGGTAGCGATCTGGAGCGCCTCGTATGCGCAGGCCGCGCCATGCATGTAGGCACCGTTCTCTCCCCAGGTATTGTATTCTGAACGGGCGATGGAGTACAGTCCGTTGCAGCCGGTCTCGAAGCCCATCGAGCTGGTGTATGTATTGTCAGGTGCGAGCGAGCTCTTGAGATCCTCGTCAAGGTATCCGCTGCATGATGCTGCGGCTGCCATCGCAATGACCATGAGACCTGTCTTGAATATATTCTTTTTCATGTTTCTTCTGATAATTAGAATGTAATTGTAAGTCCAAGCATATAAGAGCGCGCTGTAGGGAATGATGCGAACCATGTATTGTCATAGTTGAGCATCTGACGCATGTTGGAGATTGCACCTACATTGTTAACGCTGACATTGACATCCACTGCGCTCAGGCGTGCCTTCTGTACGGCCTTCTTAGGGATTCTGTAGCCGAGGGTCACGTTCTTGAGTGTGACGTAGCTCATCTTCTTGTAGAAACCGTGGCTGAACCTGTTCACATAACCGGGAGATGTATATTCCGCATCCGGAGTCTCAGGAGTCCAATATTTGGCGCCATGGATATAGTTTCCGGAACCGAATGACCAGGAACCGATGTTGGCGACATTGTCGCTCATCCATGTGCCGAACTTGCCGTTCAGGAGGAATGAGAAATAGAAATCCTTGTACTGGAACCTGTTGCCCATTGACATTGTAAAGCTTGGTCTTGTGCTGCCGATGATCACGCGGTCGTCGGTAGAGATGACACCGTCGCCGTCAGCGTCGTAAAGTTTCGCGTCACCAGGCTGGGCACCTGTCTGGTGCACCTTGGTATTGCCCTCTGCATCGGTGAACGTGAACTCGTCACCATCCTGCCAGAGGCCTACTACCTTGTAGTCATAGTACACGGAGAGAGGCTTGCCGATGAACCATTTGTTGTTCACGTCATCCTTGCCGTCGCCACGGAGTTCCACGATCTTGTCCCTGTTCAGGAAGAAGCTGAGGTCAGTATTCCATGTAAAGTTCGACTTTCTGATGTTCACGGTATTCAATGTCAGCTCAATACCCTTGTTCTGGGTCTCGCCGATATTGTCCCAAATTTTCTTGTAGCCGTTCATGATAGGCACGGTACGGGTCATCAGCAGGTCCTTGGTATTGGAAATGTACATGTCCACTGATCCGCCGAGTCTTCCGCGGAAGAAGAGGAAGTCGATACCGAGGTTGGCGGTATAGGTGGTCTCCCATCTGAGGTTCGGGTTACCGATACCGTCTGAAGGAAGATATGCAGAGTTCACTGCGGTAGAGCCGTCGCCGTAGATATATTTCACGCCGTTAGTAGCGTAAAGGCGGTCAAGGGTCTGATATCTGGAAATCGCGTTGTTTCCGTTCGCACCATAGGACAGACGGACTTTGAGCATGTCCACCTTGTCTGTGTTGTCCTTGATGAAGTTCTCCTCGGAGATATTCCATGCCACAGCGGCAGAAGGGAAGAATCCGTACTTGTTGTTGGCCCCGAAAACTGATGCGCCGTCAGCGCGTCCGGTCAATGTCACGAGATACTTGCCCGCATAACCATAGTTAAGACGGAGCATGTATGACATCATGTTCTCCTTCCAGTAGCCCGAGCCTATGGTCACTTTGTTTTCAGCTCCGTCCATCTTGTAGAAGCTTGAATCATCGTTAACGAAGCATTCGCCGTTCTGCGATGAGGAAACATTGGATTTCTCCTGCATTGAGAACAGGCCGGTAGCGTCGAAGTGGTGCTTGCCGAAATCCCTGTCGTACTTGAGGATGTTCTCCCAAGTGTAGTCGGTGGTATGGCTGTTGCTGATGGAAGCCTTGCCGTCGACCTTTTTGCCGGTAACGGTATTGCGTCCGTAGTATGTGCCGGTGAAGTTGTTGCGGTAGTTGTATCCGAGCTGGGACTTGAAAGAAAGGCCTTTTATAGGGAACTTGATCTCGACATAGCCGTTTACCAGGGCATTCCTGCCGGTATTCTTCTGGTCGGCATTGACATCCTTCATAGGGTTCGGGAGGTTGCTGTAGTCCATCGGCTCCTCGTAGTATGCACCCGTCTCATCCTTGTAGATACCGTATGGAGACTGCTTGATGGCATGTTCGAGATTAGGGGTGACGCCGCCTGACTCACGGTTCACGAACTGAGTGGTAAGTCCTACGGAAAGCCAGTTGTTAAGTATCTGGTTTATGCTTGCATATACGCTGACACGGTTATAGTTGGAGTTGTATACGACTCCCGGGTTATGCAGGTATGAAACTGCAGCCATGTACTGGGTCTTCTCAGTACCGCCCGAGAAGGTCAGCTGATGGTCCATGTTGAAGGCATTGCGGAACACATAGTCCTGCCAGTCATTGGTGATGCCGAGAGCGTAATTCTGCTTCTCTGACGCGCTGATGACCTGTCCTGCAATAGGATCGAGGTCTTCACCGGCAAGCTGTTTGGTTCCGAGACGGCCCATGTCCTGTTTGAATCTGATGAATTCCTGCGGGCCCATGACCTGGATCCGCTGCATAGGCTGCGCAATGCTGAGTCTGGTCTTGTAGGTAACGCTCATCGTACCCTCCTTTCCCTTCTTGGTCTGGATGAGGATGACGCCGTTGGAACCTCTTGATCCATAGATTGCTACAGAAGAAGCGTCCTTCAGAACAGTCATACTCTCGACGATATCCGGGTCAATGTCGGCAAGTCCGCCCTCGTAAGGAATGCCGTCCAGGACAATGAGAGGGCTGTTGGTAGCTGACAATGAGTTCTGACCACGGATAAGAAGCGACTGGTTGGAACCCGGTGCTTCGCTTGAAGCAGTGACGGTAAGACCTGCCACCTGGCCGGAAATGCGGTCCATGAGGTTGCCGGTAGACACCATTTCGAGGGTCTCGCGGTTCACGACGGAAAGTCCTCCGGTGAGGTCCTTCATCTTCTGGGAACCGTAACCGATTACCACGGCATCGTCCAGATTGAAGGAATCAAGGACGAGTTTCACATTGATGACAGACTGGTTTCCCACCAGAATTTCCTGCTCCTTGTAGCCGAGGCAAGAGTAAACGAGTGACGATGCTGAAGCTGCACCGATGCTATAAGCTCCGTTTCCGTCAGTGACAGTGGCATCCTTGGCGTTGCCGCTCTTCACATAAACGACTACTCCGGACAATGGGGTACCGCTTTCATCTACGACATTTCCGCTGACTCTCACGTTCGTATTCTGGGCTGATGCATTAAAAGACATCGCCGTAACAAAACTGAGTGCCACTGTCATGAAGGCAGTTCTGATTGCTTTGATCATAATCGAAAATAGTTTTGTTATTAATTATAAAAATTTATTTCACTGTAATTTTCCCGACTTTAAGCCAGCCGTCAGCTGTAAGGGATGCGGCATCGACTGCCATATTCAGACCCGGGACATCATTTTTCCGGGTATCGGCTATCGAGACGGCCCAGGTATAAGTTCCGGAAGGGACATCATCGAGCGCGACTTCCATGGTATAGCTCACCGGCTTGCTCTGTCTCCAGTCCGAAGGTTCCGCCTTCGAATCCACGAACGTCTTCACCACCTTGCCGTTACCGTCGATCAATGCGAAGGAAGGCTTGTACCTGAAATTCCACTGCCGGATATTGTTCGGGCAATAACCCCAACCGAGATTTTCCCAAGTATGGGTCAATGTCAATGTTTCCCCGGATTCCGCTTCCTTCGGGAACATAACCTGCACGGGACAGAGCCTGTAGCCGCCGTGACGGATGAACCTTTCCACAAGGTCCATATTCTGGAACCATGTCTCGGTTTCATTGCCGACCCTGAAATCCATCATGTTCACATGCGCCTCTTCCCCGGCTTCCATTTCAGCCCTGCGGACCTCCTCAGGATGTCCCTCATGATATTTTCCGCTCGGATCTATCCAGTAGCGATGATGCGCTCCGGTAATCCATCCGCCTTCCAGTACGATAGGGACCTTGAAGTTCCATTTGGCAGCGAAAGCCTTTTCCCATTCTTTGTAATATCCCGTCATTCCGAAAGCATCATGACGAAGGCTGTATCCTTTTTGAATTGCACTTTCCAGCATTCTCTCGGAATCCGGATTCGGCTCGTCGTCCCACCCGTTCACGGTCTCTTCCGCGAGCACCCTGTGATAGTTCATCAGCAGAGGGACATTGGTGAAGTTCTTCGAATAAAGGTCTGTAATCCACTCATATACGGGAATCTTATCCTTTCCGTCAATATATTTCATGGAATGGGCTTCGCCCCATTTTCCCAATCCGTAGGCATCTATGAAATCCACTTCATCAGATGAATTGTACCTGGCCGCGAAAGCCTTGATGAAAGCGGCATACTTTTCCTGAAACACCGGATCGTCAGGATAAGGGGTATATACCTCCTTGTTTCCCAATTTGCTGGCAAAGCACTTGGCGCCCGCGTCGATTACGAACTGAGGAGTATTCTGTCCCTGGTCACGTCCATCCACGACGATACGGAAAGCCAGACGCATGCCTCTGTTTCTCACTTCAGCCAAAAGCCTGTACAGAGGGGAATCAGGATCATTCCAGAAATAATGTCCTTCCTCCGGTTCCATGGAAGCCCAGCTGGTACGGATATAAGCTGTCCCGCAATAGTCTGACACTCTGACTTTTCCACCCGGAACATCGGCCGGAAACTCGTCATAACTGAACACCTTGCCGAAATCCGCGTCCCAATTCCTTCCCATATACATCACCCAGCCGTTAAGCGGGTTCTTGATGACGGACACGGTATCCGGTGCGATGTTCACCACCTCATATTCGGGCGCACCCATCATGACCTCTGCACGAAGAGGCAGCTCTGCAGATGAAGGGCCTGCAAGTATCTCGAATTCACCAGGTTCAATGATGAAAGACCTGGATTTTACATCATAGAACGAGAATGCGTCAGGGCCCAGTACGAAAGTCATGCGTACAGACTTGCCTGCCGGAATATAGACTTTCCCGTAGTCTTTGAGTTCCTTCACTGGTCTCGCAACTGAAGAAATCTTGTCATTGACATAAACTTGGGCGATTTCGGACGCTCCGACCCGGCCGGTATTGGCAACGGTGAACGAAACTTTCACGCTGTCGGCAGACAGCTTTTCCACATTCATGTCGGAGTACTCGAATGAAGTATAGGAAAGGCCGTAACCGAACGGATATCTCGGCGCGATGCCGCTTCTGTCATATCCCCTGTAGCCGCAGAATATCCCCTCTCGATATTCAATTCTCTTGAACGGTGTATTCTGAGTCTTAACAGGCGTATTGTCATAATATGAATCATGTACAGGATTGTCAGTCCATTTGTCTTCTATTGAAATAGGGAGCTTGCCGCTTGGAGAAATCTTGCCGCTGACAATGTCAGCAACGGCTGTACCGCCTTCCTGGCCTGCATACCACGCATAGAGTACAGCTTCCACACCTTCGCTCCAGCCGTTGAAATCCACGCCTCCACCGGCATTGAGAACCACCGTGACATGAGGGTGCGCCTCCGTCAGTCGGGAAATCATTGACCTTTGCTCCTGAGGCAGTTCGAACGGCCTGTCGAAGCCTTCGCCCTCGATATTGCTGTTGAACCCTCCGCAGTAGAGGACACGCCCTGCCTTGGCTACGGCAGCATTGAACGCAGATTCATTGAACATGCCGATCTTGAGCTTCGCGACCGCATCGGAGATGTTGTCGAAAAACTCGAAGCGGATCGTATAGTTCTGACCTTTCTTCACGTCGAAGAATGCCGTTCTGGAGGACAATGAATGGTTACCCCAGTCCCCTGCGACAAGTTTGTCATCAACAAACAGCCTGTAGCCATCGTCTCCGGACATCAAAAAACGAAGTTTTCCACTCTCCGGGGCAGTGTAAGTTCCCTCCCAGCGTACCGAAAAACCATCTTCCGGGATACCCTCGGCAGGAGATTTCCTTCCCCAGTTGAAATCCACGGCAGCATCAGTCCTCACGACTGTCGGCTTGCCGTCAAATGTCTTGTTATCATAGTATTCGGCCCTAAAGCCGTTGGTTTTCCCATCCTTGGATGCCACGATGTCGGAAGAAATGTCGGCATACAGATCATCATCCGAAAGCACCTGCACATATTTCTCTCCGAACTGCTTCTTGATACCGTCAGCCACCGTTACCGTATGGAAAGGCGTCACGAATCCGCTGCCGCCGCCGGTCGTCGTCACACAAGCGTTCGGCCCCATGACCAGCACACGCTCACGCTTGCCGTAAGGAAGTTCGCCGCCCCTATTCTCCAGCATCACAATACCCTCGCGTGCAAGTTCCAATGCCGTAGCCGCATTTTCAGGATTATCCTTTTCAATGCTTTCGTCCAGTACCGGCTTGTCCAGAAGCCCGAACCTGTCCAATGTCGACAATATGTTATATACCTTCCTGTCAATGGTTTCCTCCGAAATGACGCCGGATTCTATGAGAGGCATGATCCTTTCTTTAGTAAGATACACTCCCTTGGGGCATTCCAGGTCAAGACCGCCGTTCACGGCTCCGGATGTGGAATATACGGAAGTCCAGTCGGACATGAGAATGCCGTCGAAACCCCACATGTTGCGGAGGACCTCCACATTCATATAAGCATTTTCCGATGCATGAACGCCGAAAACCGGATTGTAGCTGGTCATGACGGCTCCGACATGAGCCTTCTCGACTGCTTTCCTGAATGCCGGGAAATATATTTCATGAAGTGTCCTCTCATCCACGTCGGAACTTGCATGATGGCGGCTCCATTCCTGATTGTTGGCCGCAAAATGCTTGACGGTGGCTATAACGCCTTCCGCCTGTACACCTTCTATATAATGTTCCGCGATTTCAGAGGCCAAATACGGGTCCTCGCCGAAATATTCGAAATTCCTGCCGTTCATCGGAGCCCGGTAGATGTTCACGCCCGGTCCGAGCAGTATGGCCACTCCCCTGGCCTTGGCGTCTTTGCCCAGACCATGACCGAGTTTTTCTGCCAAATCCCTGTTCCATGTAGCGGCGGTGAGTATTCCGGACGGATAAAGAGTGCTGACAGTATTGTTGCGTATGCCCTGAGGACCGTCAGCCATACGGATCTGAGGTATGCCCAACCTGTCCACGCTCCTCATGACGAAAGAAGTAACGGCACCTATATAATCACACTTTTCCTCCAGTGTCATTTTCGATACGAGTTCACGTACCCTGGCGTTTTCCTTGTCGGGCTTTACCATGTTATATACATTGTCGCTGCCGACAGCCATGTCAGAAACCAGAAGAAGAAAAATTGATAGAACAAAAGTTATTGCCTTCATAAAGATTATGTGGTTTTAAATCCTACGTCAAAAATAGAATATCGCCGGACAACATAGGGGCCACATTTATACGTAAATGGTTCGTTTTTGTACAACCTATTGTCTATCAATAACTTTAAAATAGATATTTGTGTATTCGTTTTCACAAAATTAAGCAAGAAAGATGTACGATACCGTCTGCGGATAGTCCTGAGAAAGGACGCAAGGGACGTGGAGCGCAACCACCTATATATTAATGCATTAGCTACTTTCAGAGCTGCAGTTTTCACAACTCTGATTTCGGTTAATCATCTGATAGTATGCGATTTACACTCAACGCCAAAATGGAATCACCTGGCAATCCACTTCTCGACGGTGCGGGTCTGCGAGGAAATGTTCACGCCGACCTTGACGAGGTTCTTGCCCTCCTCGAATTTATATGGAAGCATATAGCCTTTGTCGTCAATCTGCTTGAGCGCGTCTTCCGCCGAACCATCCACCTTGAATTCGAAGACATAGATGCAATTATCCGTGTAGCAGACGGCATCGGCCCTGCCTATGGCGGATTTTACTTCCGTGCGGATGTAGAAACCAAGTAGCGAGAAAATCAGGTAAATGATTGTCTGATAATGCTTTTCGGTCTTGTTTTCCAAGTCATTAGGAATTCCTGCAAGGTACGCCTGCAGTTTTTCCATAGCCAGATCAATGTCCCGCGAATCCATTGCCGCATAGAAATGTGCCACGAATCCTGACGCGGTGCTTGTCTTGCTTGGATATTCGCCCAGAATCCCTCTCGTGAAACCAATCTTGACTTCCTTGTTCGGATATCCGAGCGTATAAAGCTGCATCCTCTCATCGTAAGACTTAATGGTCAGATAACCGGTCTGGTAAAGCATTGGCAATGAATTGTCCGAAATCTCCGGCGAGACATCGAAATCCGATTGCGGAACGAGCGGAATATTGTCCAATGTTGTTTCGTCGATTGGGTTTTTCCGTAGTCTTTCGATGAGGTAGGTCGGGGTTCCGGTATCGAACCAGTAACTGCCGAAACGCTTTTCATTCAATGACTTGATGAGGCTGAACGGATTGTAGATATCCTCTGATTCTTCGCAGAAATGATAGCCGTCGTAATTTGCTTTCAGCAATGCAAGTGCGTCTTCATAGCTCACTTTCTGTTTGTCAGCAAGTGCCTGGACCTCATTTTTCATGTTGTTTTCCAACTCAGTCTGTGAGATTCCACATAATGCAGAGTATTCCGGCATCATGGAGATGTTCTGGAGATTGTTCAACTCGCTGAAAATGCTGAGTTGTGCAAACTTGTTGATTCCTGTGATGAAAACGAACCGCAGATAAGGGTCGAGGCTCTTTATCGGGCTGTAGAAATTCCTCATTATCTGCCTGAGAACCGGCAACTTGCCCTTGTCGTTCATCAGGTCCAAGAGTGGAGCGTCATATTCGTCAATGATGATGACGGCTTGCTTGCCGGTCTGTTCGAAAGCGGCTTTTATCAGGAATTCCAATCTCGCATTTACATCAATGTCATCGACATTTGGAAGTTTTCCATAAATGGCCTCATACTCCTCCAATTTATATCCGAGGGTGCGAACCAACTGCTCCTCATTCAAATGTTTAGCAGTGGACATGTCGAAATGAAAGACCGGATGCTTGGTCCATTCCTTCTTCAGTTTTCCCGCTTTCAACCCCTCGAAAAGTTCCTTTCTGCCCTCGAAATAGCAATGGAAAGTAGAAGACAGCAACGACTTGCCGAACCGGCGTGGCCGGCTCAGAAAAACGTACTGATACTTATTGGCAATCTCATCGATATATCCGGTTTTGTCGATATACAGATAATTATCCTCAATGATTTTATCAAATGTCTGTATCCCTATCGGGAATCGCCTAATCGTCGTCTCCATAGTCCAAAACTTTTCACGTTCCCAAAGATAGTAATTTTTACGTTCACTCTTTATTTTGCCGACGGCGCTGTCTGAAAACTTTTCATTATAGCAACCTTGTACGGATGGCGCACGGCCTCATGAGCCGCATTCTGCGCGACTGTTTTCTTGCCGTCATCCACAGTCGCAGGGCAATAGGAATTACCGACCACCTTTTTTCCCGAAATCGCTTCGAACCAAGTGCAGGCAGCGGTGTAACGTCCATAATTGACCCCCAGATGGTATCCGTCGCGGTTCATTTTGTCTCCGATATAGGAAGTGCGGGCATTCTGTATGGCGGTTCCCGACGGCACCAGGACATCGAACTTATTGTCTTTCAACGCATTCTTGGTCGCTGCCACGATAGCCTCATACATCTGCATCTGGTCGCTTCCGTATTTCGGGAATTCGCCATGGTCGGAATCCGAGGAATAAGCCCAGGTCTGGTGCCACACCAGCTTGAAGTCCTTCTTCGGTGCATACCTCCGGAGATATGATATCAATGACTTGAGATATGGATTATATGTATCGTATTCACCGGCTTTACCGCTCGCCTGCTGAAGGCTGATATAATCCCACGGCTCATCCAGAAGCGCGTCGATGAGTTTTGTTTTCGGGGTATTCGTCTTCTCGCCGTCGACGATTTTCCTGTAAGCATATTCAGCCTTGTCCGACATGGAATTGTTATAATGTCTTTCCAGCGAACATCCGGGGATATACATATTGCCGATCACGACCTTTATCCCTGCCGCATCGAAGAGTTCGTAAAGATATTGTTCTACAGCATCTTGCGAGAAGCTGTTGCCAATTGCGAGTATCCGAATAACCCTGTCATCCTTCTTTTCGACAGCCCCACGAGTCTTTGAAAAAGTCTGAGTCGGAGAGCTTCCGATAGCAGGATATGATGTAACGACAAAGAATCCTGCAAAGAGGAGTCCGCATATTTTTCCGTACAATGATTTCATAAATAATTATTGTTTCACGTTCTGACGCATAATCCACGATTCCGACAGCAAAAATAGGATATGGAATCACCTGGCAATCCACTTCTCGACGGTGCGGGTCTGCGAGGAAATGTTCACGCCTACCTTGACGAGGTTCTTGCCTTCTTCAAATTTGTAAGGAAGCATGTAGCCTTTGTCGTCAATCTGCTTGAGCGCGTCTTCCGCCGAACCGTCCACCTTGAATTCGAAGACATAGATGCAGTTATCCGTGTAGCAGACTGCATCAGCCCTTCCGATGGCGGATTTCACTTCTGTACGGATATAGAAACCAAGCAACGAGAAAATCAGGTAAATGATTGTCTGATAATGCTTTTCGGTCTTGTTTTCCAAGTCATTAGGAATTCCTGCAAGGTACGCCTGCAGTTTTTCCATAGCCAGATCAATGTCCCGCGAATCCATTGCCGCATAGAAATGTGCCACGAATCCTGACGCGGTGCTTGTCTTGCTTGGATATTCGCCCAGAATCCCTCTCGTGAAACCAATCTTGACTTCCTTGTTCGGATATCCGAGCGTATAAAGCTGCATCCTCTCATCGTAAGACTTAATGGTCAGATAACCGGTCTGGTAAAGCATTGGCAATGAATTGTCCGAAATCTCCGGCGAGACATCGAAATCCGATTGCGGAACGAGCGGAATATTGTCCAATGTTGTTTCGTCGATTGGGTTTTTCCGTAGTCTTTCGATGAGATAGGTCGGGGTTCCGGTATCGAACCAGTAACTGCCGAAATTCCTGTCTGATAATGCATTGAGAAGGCTGTACGGATTATAAATATCTTCGGATTTGCCGCAGAAGTGATATCCGTCATAATTGGCTTTCAGGTGGCCGATTGCTTCTGCGAATGTGATTCTCTGCTCATCTGCAAGTGCTTGCACTTCTGGCGCCATGTCGTTCTCCAGTTCCGTCTGGGAAATTCCACAAATGGCGGAATACTGCGGAATCATCGAGATATTCTTCAAATTGTTCAACTCGCTGAAAATGCTGAGTTGTGCAAACTTGTTGATTCCTGTGATGAAAACGAACCGCAGATAAGGGTCGAGGCTCTTGATCGGACTATAGAAATTCCGCATTATCTGCCTGAGAACCGGCAACTTACCCTTGTCGTTCATCACGTCCAAAAGTGGAGCGTCATATTCGTCAATGATGATTACGGCTTGCTGGCCGGTCTGCTCGAAAGCGGCTTTTACCAAGAATTCTAATCTTGCATTTACATCAATGTCATCGACACTTGGGAGTTTTCCATAAATAGCCTCATATTCCTCCAGTTTATATCCGAGGGTGCGAACCAACTGCCCCTCATTCAAATGTTTAGCCGTTGACATGTCGAAATGAAAGACCGGATGCCTGGTCCATTCCTTCTTCAGTTTTCCCGCTTTCAACCCCTCGAAAAGTTCCTTTCTGCCCTCGAAATAGCAATGGAAAGTAGAAGACAGCAACGACTTGCCGAACCGGCGTGGCCGGCTCAGAAAAACGTATTTGTACTTATCCGCAATGTCATTGACATAACCCGTTTTGTCAATGTATAAATACTTTCCGGATATGATTTCCGCAAATGTCTGTATCCCTATCGGGAATCGCCTAATCGTCGTCTCCATAATCCAAAACTTTTCACATTCCCAAAGATAGTAATTTTTATGATTACTTTCAGCTCTCAAAATAATTGCACATTGTATTTCAATCCCTTAACTTTGCATCCTGAAAACAACTTTACTTCATGAAGAACAAGAAACTGCGGATTACCGAAAAAGACTTTCTTCTGGCCAACCGCAGGGCTTCAAGAGCAGAAGAAATCGAGAAATACGGCAAACAGATCTCGATGAGGTCAATCACCCACAAGTCGAAAAAGGCCTATGACCGCAACCGTCTGAAAAAGGCAGGCATCAAATACTATGATGACCTGCCTTTGTTGTGCTACATCAGATCTCACCATTTAACACCACAACTGGTCAATGAAGAATTGGCCTAAGTCTCATTTCACCCCTCCGGCAATATCTGTGAGATAATCCTTAATCATATCAGCCGTATCCTGAAGGCTTTCACGGTAAATCAGATGAATAAAGGTCTTATAATCCTCACCAATAAAGAATATTGGCATATCAATTATTGAAAACTCAGGAAATTGTCTGGCACCTTTTGTATACAGAATTGAAAACAATTGATTGCGATACTCCTGACTAGGCATATCCCTTGAAGGCCTCATACAGGGAATCGAATTGAGCTCATCACAATAATAATAGAGGATAATATTGGGATTTTCGAGCATGAACTTGCCGACACGTGTCACTAATTCAGATAACGTAGCCAAGTCAGTCGTATCTTCGCCACGCTGACGAACAAGGCTCACCTCAACAATCTCCACTCCTCCAAGACGTTCTATCAAATCAGAAATAGCTGTTTCCGGAAAAGAAGAAAGGGAAACTCTTATCTCGTTTCCCTCCTTATATTTTAATGAAAATGATACCTCCATTAAATATTTACACTAAAGGTACACTCTTTCATCTCGCGCAGCTTTGTCTGCTGTGCAATCTTCTGTTCTTTCAATTGAGCAAGAAGGCTGTCCAATTTCCTGGAAGTCTTGGTTATAACAACCGGCTGCGTATTTCTATTCGTCCTCATAGCAATTTCCTCCTTTCACAAAGTTACTAATTTCAAACAATTACACAAACTATTCCACTAAGAATTACACACATATAGATAAAAGATTTTGTTCGAATGAAGAAGATTCAAGATGGCGCAGAGCCCGTCAATCGAGCATGATGAACGGGGCCCAGTAGAATGGGTCACTGAAATCCATACTGTGCATGAGGTCGGAGCGGGCAAGGTCCAGGGCCTCATGCTTTGTTTTCCCGGCTATGAGATACGTGTAAAAGCGCATCATGAATTCCGAGGTAGCGGTATCATTGACACTCCATAGGGTCATGAGAATAGTCTGGACACCGGCCATCTTGAACGCGGTCTGGAGTCCGACGATGCCGTCCTGCGATACGATTCCAGATGCTGTGTTGCATGCAGCGAGAACAGCCATAGAGCAGTGGCTCATATCGAGCCGCGCTATCTCGGCACCATTGAGCAAGCCGTCATTCAGCGGTGCTCCCAATGGGTTGCCTTGCGGAGAGACTGCCATGAAAGGTCCTTCGCCGCGAAGGCTTCGGGCAGCGCCAGAAAAGAGCAGACCGGATCCGGCACATTGGTCGTGGTGCGTAATTAATTGGTAAGTAAATAATTAGCCGTTTTCAGAGTTTGCGAAACATCAACTCTGAAAATGCCTAATCCATTGTGAAACAGAGCCTTATGCTCCACGGAAACTGTAAGTGCCCGAGGTGCAGGGCAATTACGGATTTCAGTCCACTGCGGTTAAAAATGTTGAGAATGGAGAAATGTCTCCCGAAAGGGTTGATGTTATCAGATTTAAGTTGTATCTTCGAAATGTCAAGTTGATTTTGCAAGCACTAGTTTGGTTGAAATATCTGACATTGCCAAGTCTTGGTAAGGATTCCTTTGTCAAGGCTTTTCACTTTTTAGTAGGTTATTGATCTGCTGAATTTAGGTATAGCACAAACTCTTACATCCTATTATGTATGTCATACATTGAGGATATAAATAGACTCCAGAGTGTAACATTTGATGATATGGTGAATGCCGCAGCGCAAAACCTGTCGTCAGATAAAAGAGTATCTCCATGGCTTGGTCTGTCTCATGGCGTTAAACTATTGGAAACGGAAGATGATCTAAATAAATATCTTTGTGCTTATGGTGAGATGCATAAGGAGATAATTAATCTCGCTCTTGAATCTATCACTGATCCTTCGGAATTCGTCAATAAGGAAATTACAATTATTGACTGGGGATGTGGGCAGGGACTTGCAACGGTTTGTTTCTTTGATTACATGCATGGACTTGGCTTGCGCCCGAATGTAAAAAAAATCATATTGATTGAGCCGTCCCGTGCTGCAATAGAACGGGCAGTTTTTCATGTCAGCAAATTCACTGATGCTTCAACCCTCGTAGCAAAAAATGAATTTGCAAACGATATTAGCAACGAAGATGTGGCTGTCAGTGATGGCCTTGTAATTAATTTCTTTTCGAACATACTTGATATAGATTCTGTTGATCTGAATCATTTGTCAACTACAATAATGGATGCTATTCCGGCTGAACAACTTCACTTCTGCGTAGGACCACAAAATATAGGTGCTTCACGTATATCTCAGTTTGCTGGATTGTTCAACATTACCGAAGAGGAACTTATCAACGCGTACGCTGGCCGACTCTCTGGGCGAGGAACCGTAAGCCTTCTCGTTTTTAGAGTGAAGACTCGTGTTGCTGAAATCGTAAAAGTTGAATACCAGCATAGAAGGAGCGCAACTATTGAAAATAACATCACTCTTCAGAGGATATTACGCGATATCGCTCCTTCATCATCTCAGAGTATTAATGCTTTGCAGTTTTATAAACTGGCAATAGAACTTGAGCGTTTTAAGTCTGCGAAAGTCACCGATGACTATAATCTTCCGATGCATTTTGATGAAGTGAATAGTCCCGGTAAATTGAATATTGATATTCAGGAGAATTCCGAATTCGAGACAGTTTTCCTTAAGAATGCAAATCCAGCATACACTAAATGGCCGAAGCATTTGAATGTTGGCATTGGAGTGCGTGTAGGTGATAAAATCTATAGATTATTACAATTCATTTATCCTTTTGAGGATATCAAGAACATTGACATTTCGTCTCAGTATGTTTCCGTTTCGCTAAATGACTTCCTCGTAGATCCAAATGTGGCAGATGCTCTGGAGATGTCAGAAGACATGCAGAAATCAATTGAATTGATGATAAAAGATCAGGCTGTATCCAAAGATAGTCTTCAAACAATTATCAAAGAGGCTATCAGTAACGATGCAGAGATAGATGATCTACTTCATGTCGCACTCACAAGTGAGGCTCCGGCACTTAGCCAGGTTAATTCTGAGCTAAGTAGCCTTATTGCGGGTTCGTCAAGTTTAAGCCCCCTTTTGGAGTCTTTCCTCAAAGGATATTTAAGTGATAACCATATAGAAGATATCAATCCGGACACTCTGATTCAAGTTGTCAGCATGGACGAAAGTCAGCGCAAAGCAATTCAATCTGCGCTTGAAAGCCGAGTTTCAGTTATTACTGGCCCTCCGGGCACTGGCAAAACCCAGATGATTCTCAACCTAATTGCAAATCTGATGATGAAGGATAAATCCGTATTGATTGCAAGTAAGGTTAATAAGGCGGTTGACAACATAAAGGAAAGATATGACTCTGTTGATGAAAATCATTATCTTATTCGCTTCGGTTCAAAAGAGACCGTAAGGGATCAAGTTCTTCCCTATCTTGAGGTAATGCTTGGTAAGATACAGGCACTTGAGTTTAATGATAGAGAACTTAACAAGCTTCTCTCAAAGTACCGAACGGCATGTGAGCTTGTCTCTCAAGGTCGTAAACTCTTACTTGAACTAACCACTCTGCGCGAAGAGTATCCTTCATTTGAGATAGAAAAGGAACGGTTGTCTAAACAAATGCTGGATTTATCTCATTCTTTCGATAATAATCAAAGAGATCTTGACGGCAAATACAATGATGTAATTAATCTTGCCCATTCTTCAACGGATTGGCAAGCTCAGCTTGTATTTACCCGACAGCAGATAAATACAATTCAGCGCAAGAATAGCGGTATTGGAAAATTGTTCTTCAGCAAAAAGAAATACGGAGAAATTCTTCTTAACCATCTTTTGTCGTTACCAAATACTTTCGCGTCAACTATAGAACGCAAAACCGGCATTCATAGTGTAAATGACATAAAGAAAGGAGATGATTTACTAAGGATTTGCGATAAATCCCTTAGCATCATAGAAAGAATTCTTTCATACGATGCTGCTCGTAATCAATTAGTCAACACTTATGAGCAGTCTAAGAAGCAATTAGAATCAAGTATGGAAAGAGCCACTGAACAGCAAACACTTTGTTATAGTAGGATGACCGCATTGTCAAACAACCAAGCGGAGATTGAAAAAAAACTGGACTTTGGCAGAAACGCAATTTCATCATTGGGGCAGGATATTCTTAAAAATATGGTTCTTCAGCGAATGTCAGCTCCAGGTGCAGCCCGTGCTATTACACGATTCAGATCATACTTGCCGGATAGAATCCCTTGGAGATCTGATGAAATGGCAGGTTATAGACGAGATGCTGCAAAATTTCTAAAGATATTCAGGCTAAACGCAGTGACCAATCTGTCTGTCAAGAATGCTTATCCTCTTGACAAGGAACTGGTAGATGTTGTGATTATTGATGAAGCGTCTCAATGTGATATAGCATCTGCCCTACCTCTTATTCAAAGAGCGAGGCAAATTGTTATCATCGGCGACCCTCTTCAACTTCATCATATTAGCAGCATAAACTTGGATGAAGAGCAGGCTCTTAAGGAGAAGCTCAATCTTACAGAGAATACTATACTAGGGTACTCGAATATGTCATTATACGACTATTGTCAGTCCCTTATAGTAACGGCGCAAACTAATAATCGAAGAGTTGTTCTTGAAGGGCATTATCGTTGTCACCCTGAAATTATCGGTTATTCCAATGATTTCTTTTATGAGCGTAGACTTGGAACGAGGTTGCAGGTGTATACAAAGGAAGTAAATCCTCAATTAGCAAAGAAAGGCATTATTTGGGAAGATGTAAAGGGAGAACAGAAATCTGATACCATTAATGTTAATGAAGCGGAGGTTACACGAAGCATAAAGATTGCCGAGGGGCTTCTTAAAACAGATCCCAATATCAATATCGGTATCATATCCCCTTTCAAGCATCAAGCTCAAGAACTTAATGCCAAAATAGGTCCATTAGTACAACAGTTTGGAGATCGCATAGTTGCGGACACTGTATACAAATTCCAAGGCGCCGAACGAGATGTAATCATATATAGTCTTGTCGTTACAAATAACTCACCTGAATCAAAGATTCGCTGGATTGACTACAATTGCCCTAATCTTGTGAATGTAGCTGTGACAAGAGCGAGAACAGCACTTTATATTGTTGGAAATAGAGAGTATATACGCAACAGTTCAAGCATAAACCGTCCTTTGGGTTACCTTGTTGATTATACGGAGAGAAAAGCAGCCATCAATACTGACAATGACACCATAACGTATGTGATAGACACAAACATCTTTATAAATTGTCCGGACATTCTTGATAGAATACCTCCAAAAGACCGGATTGTGGTTCCTACAAAAGTTGTTGACGAACTTGATAAGCTCAAGGTAACTTTAAGTCCGGCAGATAAGCCAAAAGCAGAACATGCTCTTCGCATTCTCAATACGAGTTTTGACACAAATCGTATAAGAATGGAAAATGCGGACACTCAATATCTTCCTGTGGATTTGAGACGCAACAACCCGGATAATTTGATTTTATCCGTTGCTATGAAATTTAAGAATCACAATGTGACACTACTCTCTTCAGATAATGGTTTACAATTAAAGGCAAGAGGTCTTGGACTCCGTGCACAATCCCTTAGAGACTATTTGAATTAAAATATGACAATTAGAGAATATATCGAACAGGCTATCGCTGAAAATCGCGCTATCGAGATTGAATATGTAAAATACGATGGAACTAGTTCAAAAAGACAAGTAAGCGATCTTTCGTACTCTGACGAATATGGTGACGATTATATTGTTGGTTTTTGTCATCTTCGAAACGAGTATAGAACATTCAAGATCAGCAGAATCAGGAAGATTGATGGTAAGTCATTCCATACAATCTCCAACAATCTTTCTGCTGGAAAGACTGCGTATTCGGGTAAAACTGCCTATATCGCACAACCATCGTCAACTTCCTCGGCGGCGATGAAGCCAACACCTTCTTATACATCAAATGTAAGAACTCCGTCATCGGCGTATAAGCCAACTACTAATTACCCTTCAAAGTCATATACGTCTGCCCCGAAAAAAGAAGGATGCTATATTGCAACAATGGCATATGGATCATATGATCACCCTCAAGTGAAAATCCTACGCAATTTTAGGGATGAACAACTTATTCCTACTGCCATTGGACGCGCTTTCGTTAAATTCTATTATTGGATCTCACCGAAAATGGTTATTGCCCTTTCTGGACATGAAAACATTAACGGGGCGATTCGCAGAATCTTGGATCGCTTTATTGTCGCCATCTCAAAAAAATAAATAATTGACGGCAATCGTATTATGGCTTGGGATAAAGATAAGATAGTCCGTGAAAACGGAGATATTGCGGAAGCACAAGCTCCCGTAATCATTTCTGCGAGCAGAAGTACTGACATTCCTGCTTTTTATGCAGATTGGTTCTTCCACAGACTGGAAAAAGGATATTCAGCATGGACGAATCCATTCAATGGCGTCAAAAGCTTTGTTTCATACAAAAACACACGTTTCATCGTATTCTGGTCAAAAAATCCAAAACCACTTATCCCTTACCTGAAAGCGCTTCGCGAAAAAGGCATCAGGTGCTACATTCAGTACACGATTAATGACTATGAGCAAGAAGGGTTAGAAACAGGTGTACCATTTCTTGAGGATAGAATACGAACATTCAAGTCTCTCGTAGCTATTTTAGGTAAAGGAGCAGTCATTTGGCGTTTTGACCCTCTTCTTCTCACCGACCGAATAACAATTGATGACCTTATATCAAAAATCAACGCAATTGGGCGTCAACTTGCTGATTACACAGAAAAGCTGGTTTTCAGTTTCGCAGACATTGTTTCGTATAGAAAAGTCAAAACCAATCTTGAAACGAACGGAATCAATTATTTAGATTGGTCCGAATGCCAAATGAAGGAGTTTATTCAAAAATTGGCAGAGGCAAACCGTCGGAATGGCTGGAACTTTGACCTATGCACATGCGGGGAGAAGCCAATCTTTAAAGAGTTCGGAGTTCAGCCGAATCATTGTGTAGATGATAATCTTATGATTCGTTTATCGTATGACGATAAAAAGCTTATGGATTTTCTTGGGGTGACGGTGTGTGATTCCCATGATAGTCTTTTCGGGCCAATTGAGATACCTTCAGATGCAATCATCCTTCCTAACGGACAATATGCCATCAAGAGCAAGAATAACAAGGATAAAGGTCAAAGGAAACTCTGCGGCTGCATGGTCAGTAAAGACATAGGTGAGTACAATACCTGTGCTCACCTATGTGAATATTGTTATGCAAATACAAGCAAGTCAATAGCTTGTGCCAACCTGAAGCGTCATAAAGACAATCCGCTTTCAGAAACCATTACAGGACTTTGAATTTATGTTCATTCCATAGAAATCATAAATTCTAACTGCGCCGTGAGCATTCGGTAACCCCTGCCTTTTCCGCGTAATTGTCCCGGAGTATCTTTGTAAGCATCCGGTGAACCACGTATATTTATTTCGGAGACTTTGACGTATCTCCAAGGACTTTCGTAAGCCTCCGGTCTCCCACGTCATAGCCCTCTGAATTATTATACGGAACTTTGGCTATCCAAAACATGCAAGATCATGATGACCAAAGAAGAAGTGGCAAGTATCGTAAAGTACTGTGATGACAATGGCGTAAGCTACAAGGCCAGGCTATCTGAACTGGGCGTTCCAGAATGGAAGTTCTTTGAGAGCAAAAGACACTATGCAAAGGAACAGGCGTCTTCCGCATCAACTGCAGGCGAGTTTCTTCAGTTGACTGCCGGAGGCGACTTCGTTCCGATGCCGTCATTTGCGGCGAAGACCGGTAGAGGGTTCTCAAAGAAGAACACACAGGCGCCAACGATGATAAGCGTCGAGTTGCGCACTCCGAACGGAACGATTACGCTTTCCGGTCGATACCCGTTCAATGATTCCGGTGATACCCGTTCACTTTGGAGGTGATTTTAAATATGATTTTGCGGGGCATTATTATTTCCTCATTCCAGAGTATCACTTTCAATGTCTTCAGCATGTTCCTATATTATTTTGAATGACGGATGCGTTGTGCTTTTTTCTCATTTTTACGTACTAGATATGGAGACTCAGGAAGTTCCGGCAAAAGATCGTCCAAGGCATTGATCTGACCGATGGCTTTCATCAGGAGAATGAATGTCGATAGTGTCAGGTTGTCCGCTACTCCGCTCTCGAATTTATGGATGGTGGTCAAACCTATGCCGGATTGCTCTGATACATCTTTTTGAGTAAGTCCACAGCGCATCCTGTAATCCTTGAAACGTGTGCCCATCAATCGCACAATTTCCGGTGTCGAATATTCATATAAATCAGCCATTGTTCTTTCTTTATTTAACTATCATCATATTGATAGTTGTATTATTATTCGGCCTATTACCTTCACATAAGTGATAGTTATAACTGCAAAAATATGAATTAAAACCAATAAAACAAACATATCGCATCCCTAAATATTTAACTAAAGGAAAAAGTGTATCAAGCATATCCTTGTCGCTGCCGCAGCGCTGTTTGTGGTAGGTTTGATTATTCCTGAGCGGTATCAGATGCCGTGCTGGACTACGGACAGCTATAACCATCATTCGTTCTGGTGGCATCCTTGGACCCATGGCGTGAATGGTTCTCCGCATCATGGAGTGGATATCTTCGGAAAGGAAGAGACCGAAGTGCGGCCTTCTGTCGGAGGTGTGCTGCTCTACAGCGGTTGGTTCGATGATGCCGCCGGAAATATGATAATCGTACTTGGACACAAATGGAAACTGCACGAGTATATGCATTTGAGGGAGAACTTTGTGAGTCCGGGGCAGATAGTGGGCCATGATACGGTGATAGGCCTGCTCGGAAAGACTTGAAACGCCGCCAAGACTCCAAGCCCACATGCATTACGCGATTCTGACTCCAGTACCGCATTTCCGGCTATACAACAAAGTTTATGGGAACGGCCGGCAGCCTGAGAAGTTCAATTGGAAGAAAATGTTTTATCTCAATCCTGACGAATACTTGAGAAGCAAATGACATTGACAATCAAGGCTATTTCTTTGATTTGCGGAAATCAAAGACCTGCAGTTGATTTTCTTAATTTGATAAAATCAAGGCTATTTCTTTGATTTGGCGAAATAAAAGCATTAACTTTGAACCATACCCATAATAATATCTCTATGATAAAAGGTGTAATCACAGGAGACTTGGTAAACTCCTCACACATTGCCATAGAATGGCGACAAACTGTCATGGATGCCTTGAATGCATGCGTTAAGGATTTTTCATC
>ENA-OUQH01000061-OUQH01000061.1-human-gut-metagenome-genome-assembly--contig:-NODE-61-length-97566-cov-27.982269_pt1 | contig 97566 bp, 69 predicted proteins | sample MGYA00237948_ERZ548828 | MGnify/ENA primary metagenome ERZ548828 (study PRJEB26490, sample SAMN05194711) | human gut metagenome | biome: terrestrial biome; feature: human-associated habitat; material...
GGCCGGCAACTCCATCGCCGATGTAATCTTCGGCAAGGTCAATCCTAGCGGAAAGCTTCCGTTCACATTCCCAGTAAGAATCGAAGACTCCCCTGCCCACGCACTCGGCGTATACACCTGCGGAAAAGACGTCCACTATAAGGAAGGAATATACGTCGGCTACCGCTGGTTCGACACCAAGGACATCAAGCCTCTGTTCGCGTTCGGCCACGGCCTCAGCTACACCGAGTTCGAGTACAGTGATTTCAATGCCAGTCCATCAGTTTCTGCCAATGGTACACTGAAGGCCTCTGTCAATGTCAAGAATATCGGCAGCCGTGAGGGCAAGGAAATCGTCCAGCTCTACATCGGCGAGGAGAATCCTGTTCTCGACCGTCCGACAAAAGAGCTCAAGGCATTCGAGAAAGTGAGCCTCGCTCCAGGCGAGACCAAGACCGTCAAGTTCGAAATTCCGGCTTCAGACCTCGCTTATTTCAATGCTGAGTCACACAGCTGGGTTCTCGATCCTGCCCACACATTCAAGGCATATTTCGCTGCCGCTTCAGATGATATCCGCGGCACAGTGGAATTCAAGACAAAGTAATTGCTAAGACAATAAATTTTTTACGCCACGCTATGCGAAAACATAACGTGGCGTAATTATTATCCAGATTTAAGTATCTGCTAGAGAACTGTCATAATTGCACCTACGAGAGCAAGGATGGCATAGAACTCAGGAAGAGCAGCGTAGATAAGAGTATTGGTCATAACGCTGTGACCCTGGCTCTCACCAACGATACCGTTTGCGCAGACCTGGCCCTGACGGATAGCAGAGAAAAGGCATACGAGGCCGACTGCAAGACCGACACCGAAAAGCTTCGGACCCATAACGGCGAAGTCAGGCTTGAAGACAACGAGCCAAAGGAGGAATCCTACAAAACCGTAAAGACCCTGTGTTGCAGGAAGAGCCGAGAGAATCATATAGGTAGATGACTTCTCAGGATTCTTTTTAAGTGCACCCTCAGCCGCATTGGCAGCGATGGTGGTTCCGTAGCTGGAACCGATACCGGCGAGGCCAAGCATAAGGCCAAGTCCGAGATAACCAAGAATTTCGTTCATAGTTCTTAATTTTTATTTATCATTATTTTGTTTTCACCAAAGGGTTATATTTAGCACCGGTACCCTCATAACCGGAATTCTTGAAGTACTCCACAAAAGTAAGACGAAGCGGATGTACAAAAGCGCCAAGGCAAGACATCGCAAGATTCAGCACATGTCCGAAAATCAATATTACAATGCAGAATACCCAATTCACTACAGGCACAGGGATATCAAGTATCATAGTACCCATGATATTGAAAGCATTTCCAAGCATACCGCCGGCAAGACCGAGCGCATACAGACGGATGTAACTCAAGACATCTCCGAGCAGACCGGTAACCATGTTATAGGTGTCCCAGAGGCCCGAACCGATATTGACCAGAGGATTACGTCCAGGAGTATTGAATACGAAAATCGCAAGACCGCTGACAGCTGCCAATGCAATAATCACCCACTTGAATACTTCTGCGGAAAGGACTTCCATCATGCCGAGAGAAATCACAACAATACCGCCGACAATAAGAGTTGTCCATCCCCATGTGGAGATAGTCTTGCTGAAACCGAAACGCTTCGTGAAATTCACCGTCTTGATAATCATCGCAAGACAGATGTGAAGCACACCGATAGCGACGGCCAGAACCATCTGGACAGGGAAACCTGCAATCTTTCCGTCAGGGAACCATCCGTCGATGCACAAAGCCTTAAGCCATGACGGAGCCCAAGACGCGCTCAGAATACTCATTCCGAAGAACGTACCCAGGAACAGTCCCACGAAGAAAGTCATTCCTCCGAGGAATCCGATGAGTCTGTACATCTTGCCCAGACCGGAATCCTGCATCTTCTGCTTCATGTACAGTGCAATAAGCATAAGGACAATTCCGTAACCGGCATCACCCATACACATCGCAAAGAACAGCATGAAGAACGGTCCGAGGACAGGTGTCGGGTCGAACTCGTCATATACAGGCATACCGTACATGCCGGTCAGAACCTCGAAATTCCTTGCAAACCAGTTGTTGTGCAACTTGATAGGAGGATTATCCTCCTTGGTCGCAGCCTCAGCAGTATAATAAACACCAAGCTCATCAAATGCTTTCTTGAGCCTGTCGTCATCCTCAACAGGAGCAAAACCGGTCAGGACCGTAACATAATTGTCCACAGCCTTCTCGGTCGCAGCCTCAGCGAAATAAAGGTCAAGTTCCCCGAGCCTGTCGGCATAAGTCTTTTCCAAGTTTCCTATACAAGACTTCAAGTTAGCAAGCTTGCGGTTCTCGCCATCAAGCCTGGACTGAAGATCCGCCAAAGTCTTCTCCGCCTCATTCACAGAACCCGCAGGAGCCGCAACAGGCTCAATCGGGAAACTGTACTGCTCACCGGCAGGTGCGACAGTCACGAAAAATACAGTGCTCTCAGTCTCGCTGATAACCTGAAGTGGCTGAATATCACCCCATGAAGCATCAAATTTCTTCTTGGGACAGCTATAGAACCTTATCTGAAGTCCTTTTGCCTCAAGCTTCTGGAGATCCTCACTGCTAAACTCACCCCATGGCTTGCGGGCAACCAGTTCCTTCTTGGCAGAAGTCAGTTCCCCACGAAGTTCAGCGATACGTTCGTCAGTATCGAGGACATCCTTGGCAGAACATCCTGCAACAGACGCCTTGTCAGGCTCGCCCTTGCAGTTCTTCAGCACTGACAAAGCTTTCTTCACCTCGTCAGCCTCGGACAGAAGTTTCTCTGACGTCTCATCAATCGGCTTAAGCGAACGGGTGATGTCAATGACTCCAAGTTCCTGAATCCTGGACAGGAATTCCTCAGTCTGCCCACAAAGCAGAACAAAGGAGTATTTTGTCATCGGGCTAATCATGCTGCAGCTCCTCCATAGCTTCTTCCTCCTCGTGGCGGCTCTTGACAATCTTGGACGAGGCCTTGCTCAAGTTCTCCTCATCCTCCATATATCTCTTAATCTTTCTGATAGCCTCCTGATAACCAGGTATCTGCACCTTCTCGTAGAGGTTCACCTTCTGCGTGGTCTTCTTCCTCTGCCAGTCAAGGATGCGGCTCTTTTCCTGATATACTTCCGACTCGATACCAAGACGCGTAAGTTCCTTAAGGATAGTCACGCCGTCAGCATACCATGCCGGCTTCACAAACGCATTGAACGGACGGATTTCATAATGAATCTCCTTCAGTTCAGGCGTCTTCACTCCGGCGAGCTTGGCTGTAACCAGTTCCACATCCGTAATGGCTATGAGACCCGGTTCAAACTCATTCCAGAGTGCGGCAAGATAGTCGTACTTCTTCATGGAGGCATTCAGTTCCACAATAAGCTTTTCCGAACGTTCCTTGGCCTTACGCACCTCAAGACGCAGGGCAGACTCCTTGTTCTGAAGCGTAGGGAGTGCCTTCTGACGCATCTTCAGCTGCTTGCCGAGATTGTTCAGAGAAGTCTTATTGTATTGGAATTTTATTGCCATAATTAATTATTATTCAGTTATTTTAGTCCTGATTTCCCTTCCAGTACTTGTCGATGAGCACCTGCTTGATACCAGTCTCAGCCTTAGAGAAGTACTTGCCGAACAGCTCCCATGCAGTGTCGAGCATCTCCTCAATGGTAATGTTGACATCGATGGAAAGAAGTCTTGTAGCATACTCCTTGGCATATTTGAGACAGCGGTGGTCATAGTCGCTCAAGTCGAAACCGTTTTCAAGTTTCGTCTTCGCATTCTGGGCATCCGCATAAAGACGCACACTGGCATTCATCACCTGGCTGTGGTCCTCGCGGGTCTTCTTGCCCTGGACAAGCTGTTTCAGACGGGAAAGTGAACGGAACGGGTCAATGATAACCTTTCCGGAATCAGCGTCAGCACGAAGATAAAGCTGTCCCTCGGTAATATAACCGGTGTTGTCCGGAATAGCGTGTGTAATATCACCGTCATTCAATGTAGTCACTGCAATGATAGTGATGGAACCGCCTGAAGGGAGCTGGACGGCCTTCTCGTAAATCTTCGCAAGGTCCGAGTAAAGTGAACCTGGCATGGAATCCTTCGAAGGAATCTGGTCCATACGGTTAGACACAATACTGAGCGCATCGGCATACAATGTCATATCGGTCAGCAGGACAAGGACTTTCTCATTCTTGTCCACAGCGAAATACTCAGCTGCGGCAAGAGTCATGTCCGGAATAAGCAGACGCTCTACAGGAGGTTCCTCAGTAGTATTGATAAAACTGATAATCTTGTCAAGCGCACCGGCAGACTCGAAAGCATGACGGAAGAAAAGATAGTCATCATTTGAAAGACCCATTCCGCCGAGGATGATCTTGTCAACATCCGCACGGAGAGCCACATCCGCCATCACCTGGTTATAAGGCTGGTCAGCATCGGCGAAGAAAGGAATCTTCTGACCTGACACGATGGTATTGTTAAGGTCAATGCCGGCAATACCCGTAGGGATAAGCTCGGAAGGCTGACGTCTCTTGTAAGGATTCACAGAAGGACCGCCAATCTCGCGCTCCTCGCCCTCAACCTCAGGACCACCGTCAATAGGCTGTCCATAAGCATTGAAAAATCTTCCTGAAAGCTGCTCGCTCACCTTCAATGTAGGAGGAGCTCCGAGGAATGACACCTCCGCATTTGTAGGAATACCTTCAGTTCCGGCGAAAACCTGGAGAGTGACAGCGTCACCCTTGGTCTTCACAACCTGGGCAAGCCTGCCGGCAACAGTGGCAAGTTCATCATTGGCTACTCCCGTGGCCTTCAATGATACTGTGGCCTTGGTAATAGCATCCAGCTGTGTATATGTTCTTTGAAAAGCTTTATTTGCCATTTTCTTCCAGAAGTTTTGAAAGTTGTGAGTTATATTTCTCGAAATCCTCGCTGTGGAACTCCGTATAGTTCATCTGACGGAGATCATTGATCATCTCCTTGAAGAAGTTGCGGCACTCCTCGAAGTTTTCGAATTCGAACTGCCTTCCGCAGATGTCCAGAATCAGGTTCAGCATGAATTTCTGACGCTCCAGACCGCAAAGGCTATCGACAGCATCGAACGCATCCTGCTGCAGGAACACGAAGTCCAGAAGCTCTGACTTCCAGAAGGTCTCATGGTAACTCATAGGAACGCCGTCATCTCCGAGGATGTTGATCTGCTCGGCAGCGTCACGGCCCTGACGGATGATATTCTTCGCCTTGGAAACCTTGTCAGCCCAGCCGGCCTCAATCTTTTCGTCGAGGAATTCGCGGATTTCAGGATACTCGAGATACTTAGAATAAGAATCGATAGGGTTCACGGCAGGATATCTCTTCTGGTCAGCACGGTTCTGCTCGAGAGCATAGAAGCAACGTGCCGCCTTCTTGGTGGACTCCGTAACAGGCTCCTTCAGGTTACCGCCGGCAGGAGACACTGTTCCGATGAATGTGACCGCACCCGTCTTGCCATTGTTCAGCACAACCATACCTGAACGTGCATAGAAGCTGGAAATGATGGCAGAAAGATCGACAGGGAACGCATCCGCACCAGGAAGTTCCTCCATACGGTTACTCATCTCCCTCAACGCCTGGGCCCAACGTGATGTAGAGTCGGCAAGAAGCAGACACTTGAGTCCCATCGCACGGTAATACTCGCAGATTGTCATCGCGGTATAGACTGAAGCCTCACGGGCTGCAACCGGCATGTTGGACGTGTTACAGATAATAGTCGTACGCTCCATAAGATGACGGCCTGTATGAGGGTCAATGAGTTCAGGGAACTCAGTGAAGATTTCCACAACCTCGTTCGCACGCTCTCCGCAGGCAGCCATCACGATAACGTCGGCATCACCCTGCTTTGCAATCGCGTGCTGGAGCACAGTCTTTCCGCAACCGAAAGGACCAGGGATAAAGCCCGTACCGCCTTCGGCGATAGGATTGAGAGTGTCAATGACTCTGACACCTGTCTCCATGATTCTGTTCGGCCTCGGTTTCTCCTTGTAGCACTTGATAGCCACTTTCACAGGCCATTTCTGAACCATTGTAACAGGAACTTCCTCGCCATTCTCGTCAACAAGCACAGCAACAGTATGGTCAATGTTATACTGTCCGGCCTTCTCAATGCTCTTTACGGTATAGGTTCCCTTGAATGAGAACGGCACCATAATCTTGTGAGGAAGCCATCCCTCCTTTACCTCACCGAGCCAGTCAGCCGCAACGACCTTGTCGCCCGGTTTGGACATAGGTGTGAAATCCCAAAGTTTGTCGTGGTCAAGCGGAGCTGTATATTCACCCCTCTTGAGGAACACGCCATCCATAGTGGCCAGGTTATTCTGAAGTCCGTCATAGACACTGGACAGAAGACCAGGACCAAGTGATATCTCAAGCATCTTGCCTTCGAACTCGACAGCATCTCCGTTCTTAAGTCCTCGAGTACTCTCGAATACCTGGACGGAAGCATTTCTGCCCTTCACCTTGATGACCTCGGCCATGAGCCTGGTACCGCCCAAAGTGATGTAGCAGAGTTCGTTCTCAGCTACCGGGCCATCAACCTCGACAGTGACAAGGTTTGAAACGATGCCCGTTACCTTTCCTTTTGTTTTCATTTATTCAATTACTGTTTTAATTTCACTAATCAGCTGACCGCCTTGTCAGCAGCATCACGGATTCCGGTATAAGAACCGCGCACTTCATCCACGAGACGTGCAAACATTTGTCTGCCGGTCCCGTCATCAAGTTTAAGCCATCTTGCCACGATATGAAGTTTCGCAATGAAGCCGAGAACGGCGTCGATATCGAAATAGTCAAACGTGGTGAGTTCATCGATTTTCGCCCACATGAGATCGTCAATGCCTCTTTCCCTGGCCAGAATATCATCGGTCGCAAGAACCGAATCCAGTTTCTGTGCCTCCTCGAACTCACCCGGCGCAGACATGAAGATGTCAGTTCCGGCAGGTCTGCCGAGAGCCTTGTTCAGATATGCGACCTTGGCATTCCTGACATTGAGGTCAAACCTGAAATACTCTCTGAGGAAATGATCCTTGAGCGACAATGCATTCTGATAGAACTCCAGATTCAGCTTTTCATCCTGATAGCCGTCCATGAGCATATCGATGAGACGGTTATCTCCGGTGGAGCTCATCTCCCTGATTTCCTGCACAAGAGCGTCGGCAGTGGCCGCATCAGCCCCTTTCCAGTCAGGAGTGATGTCAGGAAGACTTGCTATCAGATATTCGTAATTAGCCATAATTATTCCCCGAAAAGAAGCTTTCTGGTTGCAGGACGGAGATACTCACTGATGAGTTCCTTGAAAGTCTCGTCTGTAAGACTGATGAAATAGCTTCCGTCCTTAGGACCGATAGTGAATCCGCCGGCTATCTTCTTGGAGAAAGAAGCGTTCACTTGTCCCTTGAGAATGGTGGAAAGTTCATTCTTGACGAATGGCTCGAGGGAAGATTTCAATGTTTCAGGAAGAACCAGATTCAGGTCCATAGCGGTCTCGGCATTGAACTTTTCAGCAACAGCCTTGATAACCTCTTTCACAAAAGCCTCATCTGAAAGTGCTTTCTCGGTAGCGGCACCTGTCATCTTGAACACTACAAGATCCTCGATGTCCTTTCTTGTAGCCTGGACACTCTGAGCAGCTGCCATCTTAAGATCTCCAGCGACCTTAACCTTGTATGCCTCAGCTTCTTTCTCTGCCTTGGTCATGATTTCAGCAGCTTTCTTTTCTGCTTCCGCTACGATATCTGCAGCCTGAGATTTGGCTTTGGCAAGAAGTGCCTCGCCTTCTTCCCTTCCTTTTGACAGGCCCTCGTTATAGAGCTTGTCTGTCAGTTCTTGCAATTTGTTCTGCATATATATAAAATCTTAATTTTAATCGTTTTTATTGTTAAATCAAGCAAATTTACACATTTTGCCTTTCATTACAAATTAAGTTCCGTACTTTGTAGAAATTTTGTTCCAAAAGTCGGAACTTTCGTTTTGAAAGTGCATTCCGCAACCAAAACGGAACATACAAACAGGTGACAGAAGTCCGGAAACTTCAGTCACCTGCCGTATCAAATCTCGTAACCCCACTGGTCCACTGCCTTGCGCCAATGCTTGTTGACAGTATTTACAGTGCGATCATCGTATTGGTATTTATTCTTCTTGAAGCCGCGTTTTTCTCCGACATAAGCCGCCATGAGCGGCTTCACTGACTGGAAATCACCGAGCTGCAGCTTTTCGTAAATTTCCTCGGCCTTCGTCAGAGGATCCTGCTCGAAATCCTCGAAACGGACCTCGACAAGATGTCCTTCAGGAATAAGAGCCTTGTCAGCCTCATATTTGTCGTAAAGTTCCGAATATGTCTTTACAATCTCATTTTCAAGTTCTTCTTCGCTTATGTCCTGAAGCTGGAGAGTCTTGATGGTATTCTTTATGAAACTCATCGTGGACTTGTAAACCGTGAACGGATTGCGCATCATATAGATGAACTTCGCATTCGGATAAAGTTCCAGAAGCGCCTTCACATGGCCGGTATGCGGAGGATTCTTGCTGAGGAACTGCTTCTTTCCGCTCACATGCAAAGCCGTATCTATCATTGACTTCTGACAGCGCTTGATTTCGGAAAGTTCATCCTCCGTCAAATCCTGCATCAGCAGATATTTGCGTCTGTACTCGGCGATGTGGCGAGGAAACATCCAGAAATGGTAATAGGAATACGGAGTCATGTTGGTAAATGCGAACTCCTCCTCCTGAGGCTGGTCCGGATTCAGTTCCAGGGAATCGGTCGGCCTGCTGTCCGGCATCACTGTCTTCATGCACCAGCGGAAGAAAGGTCTGCCACAGAGCATCAGATGAGGGAAAACCGTCTGATATGTAGAGCAATAGCCGAACTGAGGGTCCTGGGAAAGCACATTGTGGATGAATGTGGTTCCGCTGCGCCAATGCCCGATGATGAAGACAGGGTCCTTGACACCCTCAATGGGATGGAGATTTTCCGCCATCCTGTCATTGATCTTATACATTGGTGTAAGTATCGCCGACACGAACTTGGAAAGACGATATTTCGACTTGTATTTCTTATCGACTTCCTTTCCGCCGTAAGTCACTTTGTTGAATGTCCCGAGACTGGTTCCCACAAGGGTGTTGACCGGTAGATCTTCGAATTTGAAAAGTCCCATCTGCTAGTATTTCAGTTTAACATTGTCAATATGCAACATGGCTCCAGGTGAGCCGACATAAGCTCCTCCATGTCCGGAAGAGAATCTCAATATGATATGAGTAGGTTTTTCGCCGGGAGCAGCCCAGCCGACTTCATGGATAGGAACAGCCTCACCCTTGCTGTTCTTACAATGAGGCGCATTCTCGCCCGCCTCAATCAAGTCCATATACGGCTGGAAATCAGGAGATTCAGTAATGTCACCATACATAATCGGGACCTCATTGGCATTGACCCAGCTCTTGGTGTCCTTGTCGTAGCGGACCCACGCGGTGCCGACGCGCTTCGCATAGACCTTGCCGTCAGCATCTTCCCACCTTTTCTGAAGCAGGAGACACATTTCGGCGCAGTTGACTCCCGGGATATCCTGGACACGGCTGAAGCCAGTCATTTTCATGCGCTTGCCATTTTCCGCACCCTGATCGAACTTATAGTCGTAGATAATGCTCTTGGGACACCCGGTAAATGGTATTCCCATCATGAGCTTGGCCTGAGGATTTTTGGTATCGCGCACAGGCTCAGCAATTTCGCCGAGGAAGATGGTGCCTGTCGCAAGAACGGATATATTGATAAGTCCCAGCACCTTGACCCTCTCGATGCGGGTCTCGAGCCGGGCGGCCCTGCCCTTTCCGTGATATTCCGGGAACACCGTACAACTGCTCTTGGTAACGCCCTTGACCACGGCAAGCACGCTCGACGTAGCCCATGGGGATACCTTGAGATTAGGAACATAAGGGGTATTGTTTTTCAACGTATCACCCGATGCCACCTCATAGAGGAACTTGGTCTTTCCTCCGATAATGCCGGATTCATCGACCTGACGGACCATCCAATGTTCCATGTTTCCGAAAGGAATCGGCTTGATCTGTGCCGAGGCATTGAAAGAAACCAGAAACGCCGTCAATGCCGAAATGACGTACAAGACCATCTTCATGCTCCGAACGCAATTTTGGAAGAAATCTTGTCGAAAATTTCGCGTGCAGTCTCCTCCGGAGTAGCATTGGTAGTGTCAATGCTGATGTCCGCGTGTTCAGGCACGTCGAAAGGCGCTGAAATTCCGGTGAACTGCTTCACCTCTCCCCTTCTGGCCTTTGCATACAGGCCCTTTACGTCACGCCTCTCACACTCTTCCAGCGGGGTGGACATGTAAACCTCGAAGAAATCGTCCGCTCCGACTATGTCACGGGCCATTCTGCGCAAATCCGCAGTCGGTGACACAAACGATGCAATCGTAATTATTCCTGTATCAGTGAACAACTTGCAGACCTCTGCAATTCTCCTGATGTTCTCATTTCTGTCTTCCTCTGAAAATCCAAGGTTAGAATTAAGTCCGGTCCTGATGTTGTCTCCGTCGAGAATCCTGCACACATAGCCCTCGGAAGCGAGCAATTGCTCCAATGCGATGGCTGATGTGGATTTACCTGATCCTGAAAGACCTGTGAACCAAATAGTGATTCCATGCTGTCCAAGCATCTTTTCTTTGTCGATACGCTGCTGTATCTTGTTGAAAATCGGATAGATATTATTCATCTTGCTATCTTTCTATATATACAAGCGACAAAAATAACATATTTTTTCTGGAATCAGCAGAGGTGTCGACCTTTGGAACAACTATTGGCCAATTTGGAAACAAATTGCCGGCAGCATACACATCAGTCCATACAAGAAAACAGCTCAGGACACTCCACACTTGCCATTATCGGGAATTATTCGTAAATTTCCAAGTCAGAAAAATCCACATACTATGACAGATACAAAAACAACCGGTATCAAGGAATACATCGAGAACAACAAGGAAAGGTTTTTCGATGAACTTTTCTCCCTCATGAGAATTCCGTCAGTCAGTGCAAAACCGGAGCACAAAGAAGACATGCAGAAATGCGCGGAGCGCTATGCCGAACTCCTTCTGGAAGCAGGAGCAGATGAGGCGGGAGTCTTCCCGACAGAGGGAAATCCCGTAGTATTCGGCAGCAAGACATTGGACCCGTCATACAAGACCGTCCTCGTCTATGGCCACTACGACGTACAGCCTGCTGAACCGCTCGAGAAATGGAATTCCGACCCGTTCGAGCCTGAAATCCACGACGGTGCAATCTGGGGAAGAGGCGCCAATGACGACAAGGGACAGACATTCATGCATGTCAAGGCCTTCGAGTATCTCGTCAGGAACGGCCTCCTGAAACACAACGTAAAATTCATCTTCGAAGGTGAAGAGGAAGTCGGAAGCAAGCACCTCCCGGCATGGGTAGAGGCGAACAAGGAGAGACTCGCATGTGACGTGATCCTCGTTTCCGACACCACAATGATTTCAGACAAGGTGCCTTCGATCAACTGCGGAATGCGCGGAGTGACCTATCTTCAGGTCAATGTCAAAGGACCGGACAAGGACCTCCACAGCGGACACTACGGCGGCGCTGTCGCAAACCCTATCAATACCCTGTGCGAGATGATCGCCACCCTCATTGACAAGGACGGCAGAGTGACAATCCCGGGATTCTACGACGATGTCGCAGTTGTCTCAGACGCTGACAGACAGGAACTTGCGAGAGCTCCGTTCGACATGGAAGAATATAAGGAAAGCATCGGCATACGGGAAGTCAAGGGTGAAAAAGGATTCACCACACTTGAGCGCACTGCCATCAGGCCATGCCTAGACGTCTGCGGAATCTGGGGCGGATATACAGGAGTCGGCAGCAAGACGGTCCTCCCTTCGGAGGCACATGCGAAGATTTCCATGCGCATCGTTCCTGACCAGAAAGCCGACAAGATTCTGGACATGGCCGCAAAACACATCCTCGCAATCGCACCTCCTTATGCAAGCGTCACTGTAGAGAAGATGGAAGCAGGAAACGGATTCCTCATTCCTATAACCTCTTCAGCATACAAGGCCGCATCCAGGGCAATGGCGGAAGTCTATGGCATTGAACCAGTTCCGAGCAGAGGAGGCGGCAGCATCTGCGTTCTCGCAGACATGAGGAACATCCTCGGCGCAGACCCGCTTCTCATGGGATTCGGTCTGGAAAGAGACACCATCCACTCCCCTAACGAGAGCTACCTGCTGAGACAGTTCTATGCCGGAATCGAGTCTATCGCACTGTTCTACAAATATTGGGAATAACAATGGAAAACCTTACTGACATCATCAACGGCTTCGACATCTCCGCCGAAGTCAATGACATCCAGCCTCTCGGAAAGGGGCTCATCAATGACACCTATCTGGTCAAGACCGCGGGAGACTCTCCCGACTACGTTCTGCAGAGAATCAATGACAGCATATTCAAGAACCCTGAGCTCCTCCAGAGGAACATCGACGCCGTGACAGGCCACATCAGGAAAAAGCTCGAAGCAGCAGGAGAGGATGACATTGACCGTAAAGTGCTCAGATTCATCAATGCCAAAGATTCAAACAAGTCCTTCCTGGAAAAAGACGGCAAGTTCTGGAGACTTAGCGTCTTCATCCCGGACACCAGGACACTCGATGTCATTGACGAAGAAACATCATACTGCACAGGCAAGGCCTTCGGAAATTTCGAGTCAATGCTCTCTGACATTGATGTGGAACTCGGCGAGACCATTCCGGATTTCCACAATATGGAACTCCGTATGAGCCAGTTGATTGAGGCTATTGACAATGATACCTTCTGCAGGCTTGACCCGCCGGAAGAAGGAGACGGGCGCATCGTGAGAGTCGGCGATCCTGACCATCGTGATGAAATCTATGACATGCTGGAAAATGAGATAGATGAGTATTCCGCTGCCATGTGCAAGGCCGAACAGATGTTCCGTGACGGCATCCTCCCGAAGAGGATATGCCATTGCGACCCTAAAGTGAACAACATCCTGTTCGACAAAGACGGCAAGATACTGTGTGTCATCGACTTGGATACAGTCATGCCAAGCTTCGTCTTCTCCGATTTCGGCGATTTTCTTAGGACTGCGGCAAACACCGCTGCGGAGGATGAGCCGGACACATCCAAGGTAAGTTTCAGGATGGATATCTTCAAGGCCTTTGCAAGGGGCTATGTGGAGTCCGCCAAAGGCTTCCTCACTGACATTGAAAAAGAAAATCTGCCATTCGCCGCGTGCATGTTTCCGTTCATGCAGGCCGTGCGTTTCCTGACAGATTATCTCAATGGTGACGGATATTACAAGATTTCATATCCGGACCATAATTTCGTTAGGGCAAAATCCCAGATGGCATTGTTCAAAAGCGCGATTTCGCACCTTGACGAGATGTCAGACTACATCAAGTCGCTGTAGAAAGTCCTGAATGATTTCAGCAGCCCTCACTCTGAGATTGCGGGAAAACAGGTGGTCGCCACGCGGAATCACATGCAGTTCGGCCTGAGGCAATGCCTCTGCTATAGGTTCTGCAAGATCCGGTGCAACGAGCCTGTCGCGTTCCCCCATAATAACGCATACTGGACCTCCATACTTCGAAATGACCTCGTAAGTGTGGAGGTTCTGTGCTGCATGGAAGTATCCGCTGCCGAGTTCAGAGCCCCAGACCTCGACCAAATCCGGAATATTGTCCGGGTCAAAAGTCTCGAGACCGACCTTGCCGGCACAGGAATCCGCTTCGGCATTTACCGCCGGTGCCAGAAGAGCGAGACCCGCAATCCTCGATTTCAATGCTTCCCTTTCGGTTTGTGTCAATGCTGCCGCTGGTCCGCCTCCGGCTCCGTAAAGTCCGGCTGCCGTAAGCAGGGAAACCAGACCTCCGAGGGAATGGCCGCAGAGAACTATCTTCCTGTCGGCATTGACAATGCTGCACGCATATCTTATAATGTCCAGCAGATCAGCGGATTCGGTAAGCGGGGTCATCTTCGTGATATCTCCCCTGCTCCGGCCGCTTCCGCGGAAGTCAAAACGGATCGTGTCATATCCAGCCATGGACAGACATTCCGCCACCCCGCATATCGGATTCAGGGCGCAGTTCATCATAAGTCCGTGGCACAGAATGACTAACGGTCTATGTTCCGCTCCGGGGACGACAGTATGGACAGCATACATGTCGCCTCCGGACATCGGAATTATCATTTCGGAAATTTCCATAGAAATAAAGCTATTTCATTCTGACATTGACAATGACACCGGCTTTTGCCATGATTCCAGGCTGAGGGATGTTGCCATAGTCATAATACTCTTTGTCGAGAATATTATTCACTTCGACATAGAAACTGTAACCAGTGCGGCGCGGAGAGGATTTGCCGTAGCCTGAGGTCCATGAAAGTCTTGCGTCAAGCAGGGAGTAAGGCTTGTATGAGACCATGTTGCCAGTGGAAACCTTGTTCTCGAACAGTTCGTAATTGCCGACACGGTCCTGCCAGCGCCATGACGCATTGGCACACAGACCGTTCCAGATATGGAAATCAGCCTTCACCACGAACTTGTGCCTGAGATATTCCAATGCATATCTGGACTGGATGTTTTCCTCAAGCTTCTTGTCCTGATTTATGTGGCTGTAGGAAAGTTCGATATTCCTGATGAAGAAATCATCGCGCACAAGCATTGACACGAAATCTATACGCGCGGACACCTCCTGACCGAAGGTATTGATTTTCGTATAGTTACGTGATCTCCACGGAGCGTCGGCACCTTCCGAGAGGTCCTTGGTCCAGTCGATCATGTCGCTGCCGTGATTGTAGAACAATGTCACAACGGCATTGACCCAAGGCCTTGAGAAGCGGAGACCTCCTTCCACGGACTGCATCTTCTCTGCCTTGAGGTTCTTGTCTGCCGCATGGCCGCCTACGGAATAGTAAAGTTCCGTGAATGTAGGCATTCTGAGAGACGAGTTGTAGGCTGCGTATAACTTCCAGTTGCCGAGGAAACGCCAGCTGGCATTGACTCCGGGATAGAATTTGAACCCGTCCGAGTTGCCGGTATTCTTGACAGCGGCGACTCCCGCAGATGCTGTGACATTCCTGTTTTCGTAGGTGTGCTCCAGGAAAATGCTGTAATTGGTGCGGTTAAGACCCTTCTTGTACTCGGCATCGTGTCCTGGCACTTTCTTGGGATTGTCTCTGGTCTCTCCGAGGTTGGTACTGAGAAGGTCCTCGTTACGGACATCCGCTCCGAGCACCGTCTTTCCGGCAATGGTTTCGACCCACACATCGACATTGGCACCGGTGACGCTGGTCCTGTGGTAGTTGAACGGAACCGCAGCAGGATTGTCGCGGACGAGTTCGAACCTGTCCTGTCCCCTGTTCCAATATATTGACGGCTTGACCTTTACGAATCCGTGGGTGCGGGCGCTGAATGCCGCATAAGTCTTGAATGTGTGCTCGAACTGGTTGTCGAACTTGGCACTGTAGAAAGTATTCGAACCGAAGTCACGGGAACTTAGCCCGGCGTACCAGTCCATGTCAAGTTTTTCGTTTTTGTAAGCGCCTCTATAAAAAGCCTTTACAGTTTCGTAATCACTGTTCAGCCCTCCCTCGGAATTCCTGCTGAACCCGTCGGAACGGAGGTATGCTGCAGAAATGCTGTTGGTTACTTTCCCGGTGACTGCACTGACACGCACACCACCATTGAAAAAGCCGAAAGAGCCTCCCTCCGCATGGGCGGAAACCTCCGAGCGGGCGGATTTCTTGGTGATGATATTGATTGCTCCTGTCAATGATGATGAGCCGTAGGCTACTCCGGCGGGGCCGGAAAGGATTTCAACTCTCTCGATTTCAGAGATATCTACAGGCAGGTCCACCGTGTTGTGTCCGGTCTGCGGGTCACAGATATTGATGCCGTCCAGATATACGCCTATCTGGTCACTTGTACCGCCGCGCATACTGATGTCGGTCTGGGCGCCCATATCGCCACGCTGTCTCACGTCAATGCCGGCCACGTATTTCAGCAGGTCATTGACACTTTCGACAGGCAGCGACGCTATTGCGGTACTGTCCATGAGAGTTACTATTCGCGCACTCTTTCCCAGGGCTATCGGGATACGGCTGCCCGTAACGGCAACTGCGTCAAGCCTTAGAGATGTTCCGAGTGTGTCTTTTTCTGATTTTATTTCGGCTGAGAACGCCTGAAAGATACCGCATTGAACTGCGGTCAGGATGACTGCCAGACGGCAGATCCAGGTTCGCTTCATAAAAATTTTTAAAACTTTAAAGTGTAATACGCTACAAAGATAAGAAATTATATTTATCTTTGGTTTTTGCATAACAAATAATCACTAGAAGTGATAGCGCAACCCGCCCGGATTACCTAACCCGGCACCGTGAAAAATTTTATGAAAGTTTCGATAATTGTTCCTGTCTTCAATGCAGAAAAGTACCTGCGTGAATGCATTGAAAGCGTGATTGCCCAGACATTGGGCGATTATGAGCTGATTCTTGTAAATGACGGAAGCACAGACAATTCTGCCGCCATCTGCGATGAATACAGCAGTCTTGACAGCAGAATACGGGTTTTCCACAAACCCAATGACGGACCGGCTTCCGCGAAGAACTTCGGCTTGGAACGGGCTCAGGGCGAATATATCATTTTTCTCAATGCCGATGATTTCTGGACAAATAAAGATTGTCTGGACACGTTGGTCAATATCGCCGACAGCACCAAGGCGGACATCGTCAAGGGCGAATTCAAGGTCATCGGTTCCGACGGCAGGGAAATCAGGAAAGAGCGTCATAGAAAGATACTTGACAAGAAGATACTCTCCAGAAAACTGTTCTTCGGGAAATGTCTGGACGGAGAGTTCTCCTGCTTCCAGTTTCTTATCAGGCGGGAGTCAATGTCAGGACTTACTTTTGACGAGAGTTTCACGTTCGATGAGGATGCCGAGCTGGCTTCCCGTTATTTCAGGAAGAAGGTAAAATGCGCATATTCCGCGAAGTGTTTCTACGCAGTCAGGCTGCACAGTCATTCATTGACAGCATCTTACAAGAATTCAAACCTCAACTGCGCGTTTTCGCTTCCTCTGTATTTCTTCAGATGTTCGCATGGTCTGCGTGCGGGACTGAGGAGAACATACCGCAGATATTCTGTAATGCTATATTACAGGGCTCTCGTGATGATGTCAGAAGGAAAGTACTATGATGACAGGAGCACTATCATCAAAGCCATCAATCTGGATACAGTGCACAGCAAGACTGTTTCTGTAATGTTCAAGTGCTGGATTTTCACCAGACATTTCATCTGTATCATGGCATCGCCAAAGGTCGGAGCCTCGCTGATCAGATTCAAGAAGAATTTCCGTCCGCACAAGGGCAAGGACATCAGCAAGGTAAACTATACAGGCAGAGAGAGTTGAAAATATGGCGCAACCGGAAAGGGACTCGCCAGTACGTGATTGAAAGACGGGGACGTGAGTGACCTCGGGAGAGACATTGAAAGGGACATGTCAGCAAGTGATTGACGACCAGTTCGTGAGTGACCGCTCGTGAATGGCAGAAAAGGCTGATTTATTTGAGCCACTAAAGGAATCAGTCTAGGAGACTTCAAAGGGCGCAGCCGTCCGCGGCTTCTAAAAATGAGCACGGATAGTTCGCGCCACCATTGGAAGTGTCTTTCTGGAATGATGGCGAAAATATAAAATTAAGAGGAATCGGGCCCGCCTAGAAAGCGGTGGAAAGACAGCCCCAACGGGGCATACCACTCAGAAGACCCTTGCCGGCTTAAACACTGCATTTTATGAGCAAACATCAAAATTTTATGAGCAAACATCAAAAACTTCCGTAAAAACCCGCCTTTTTCCGGACAAACTTTATTTTCCTGATTTTGGTGGCAATATACATCTGTAGAGTTTCTTCATCAGACTGACTTCAAATAAAATTCTGCCCTTCCCTGCGTATCGATATTAGGCTTATTAGCTTGGACATGTGCAAAATTTCGACCTTCTTGGCAGGCGTAATTCCGGACTTATTCGCGGTAAGATTCTGAAATTGAGCGCATTGCGAGATTAGAGCCCGAAAAGGGATCTGCCAAGACCACCTTTCATTGACACCTCTTGGCAAGAGACTTATTACTTAATCAATTAAGATACAAGCAATTACAGATTAATCTACCTGTCAAGAGGGTCGAAAATAGCACCGGAAATCATACCAGAAAGCAAAAGTACCGAACCTCTGGCAGCGCGTCAATACGCAACTCCGGAGAAGATTACGAAAATCACACAGCGAAAGAGACGACGCGGACACAGACCTCATATCGGGTTTCTGTCCGTCAAACCAGATGTTTGCCGCCGGCTTCCTTCAGATTCCGTCTCGCGACGGACACCCTTGCCTTTGGCTGTAACCTTCCCACTATCAGGGCGGTTTAGGGACTTGCACCCATTAGTGTATGTTAGTGCAGGATGAACCAAAAAACTCCGCCCGGGGATTCCGGACGGAGTTTTTATTTGTAAACAGTGACGGCAAGTGCCATCACTGTCATTTGTTCAGACTAGAGCTGTGGACCAGCCTTTACGAGAGCCTTGCCAGCGCGGTTTCCTTCGTACTTGACGAAGTTCTTGATAAACCTTGCAGCGAGGTCCTTAGCCTTAACTTCCCAGTCAGCAGCATTTGCGTAAGTATTACGAGGATCGAGGATGTTAGTATCAACACCTGCAAGCTGTGTAGGAACTACGAAGTTGAAGTAAGGGATAGTCTTGGTAGGAGCGCTGTCGATGCTGTGATCGAGGATAGCGTCGATGATACCACGAGTATCACGGATAGAGATACGTTTTCCGGTACCGTTCCAGCCAGTGTTTACGAGGTAAGCCTTAGCACCGCTCTTCTTCATGTGGCGAACGAGCTCCTCAGCATACTTTGTAGGGTGGAGTTCGAGGAATGCCTGTCCGAAGCAAGCTGAGAATGTAGGAGTAGGCTCGGTAATACCGCGCTCTGTACCTGCGAGCTTAGCTGTGAAACCTGAAAGGAAGTAGTACTTTGTCTGCTCAGGATCGAGGATAGATACTGGAGGAAGTACTCCGAATGCGTCAGCAGAAAGGAAGATAACCTGCTTTGCTGCTGGAGCGTGAGAGACAGGACGAACGATGTTGTGGATGTGGTAGATAGGGTAAGATACACGAGTATTCTCGGTAACGCTCTTATCTGCGAAATCAATCTTGCCGTTTGCGTCAACTGTTACGTTCTCGAGGAGAGCGTCACGTGTGATAGCGCCATAGATATCCGGTTCTGACTCTTTGTCAAGGTTGATGACCTTTGCATAGCAACCGCCTTCGAGGTTGAAGATACCGTTGTTGTCCCAGCCGTGCTCGTCATCACCGATGAGGAGACGCTTAGGGTCTGTAGAAAGGGTTGTCTTGCCGGTTCCTGAAAGACCGAAGAAGATAGCGGTATTCTCGCCGTTCTTGTCTGTGTTTGCAGAGCAGTGCATAGAAGCGATGCCCTTGAGAGGCAAGAAGTAGTTCATCATAGAGAACATACCCTTCTTCATCTCACCGCCGTACCATGTGTTGAGGATAACCTGCTCGTGTGAGGTAACGTTGAAGAGAACTGCAGTCTCTGAACGGAGGCCAAGTTCCTCATAGTTTTCAACCTTAGCCTTAGCTGCGCAATATACAACGAAATCAGGCTCCTGATCGAACTCTTTCTGGTTCTTAGGACGGATGAACATGTTGGTAACGAAGTGAGCCTGCCATGCAACTTCCATAATGAAACGAACCTTCATTCTGGTGTTCTCGTTTGCACCGCAGAATCCGTCAACTACGAAAAGTCTCTTGCCTGAGAGCTGCTTAACTGCGAGTTTCTTGCAGGCTTTCCAAGTCTTTTCTGAAGCAGGATGGTTGTCGTTTGGATACTCAGGGGTATTCCACCATACGGTGTCCTTTGAGGTTTTGTCCATGACGATGTACTTGTCCTTAGGAGAACGTCCGGTATAGATACCTGTCATAACGTTGATGGCACCGAGCTCGGTCTCCTGACCTTTCTCATAACCGGTGAGTTCCGGTCTTGTCTCCTCGTTGAAGAGAACTTCGTAAGATGGGTTGTAAAGGACTTCTTTTACACCTTTAATTCCATACTTGCTTAAATCCAATGTTGGCATAATAAAAATAATATTTTAAATATTATAACTAATTCGTCTAACTGTGCGGTTTTCCCGCATTTTGGTCTCGTCTCTGTAAATCGGGTGCAAAATTAAGAAATTTTGTGATTACTGCCACTTTTACAGATTATATTTTTGCTATTTTTGCACAAACTCCGGTGTTTTCTACCTGCAAATATTCTGCCATGGAAGACACGACCGGAACTTAAATTGTTTTACCAGCTTTCTTTTGAAATGAAGTTTTACGACTTTCGTTTCGAAATGCAAAATTAGCGCATTTTTTTCATTGACACAAGACGTTAAGTAAGCATGAAAAAATAAGTTAGTAAAGATTTGTGAAGGATTTTCGAGGATAGATTTCTTTTCGAAGAAGGAGTGTACTGGACGTACACGACTGATGAGAAAAGGAATATAGACCGAAAAGACGAGCAAAGATTACCAAGTTATTTTTTAAGGATTACTAATTTGCTTTTAATAAGAAAATTATGGAGCCGATAGACATACTCGAACAATATTGGGGATATTCTTCCTTCAGGCCGATGCAGGAGAAAATCGTCCGCACCGCACTGGAAGGCAAAGACGTGCTCGCCATCCTCCCGACGGGCGGGGGAAAGTCAGTCTGCTTTCAGGTACCTGCATTGATGAAAGAAGGCATCGCACTGGTCATAACACCTCTCATAGCATTGATGAAAGATCAGGTGCAGAACCTGAACGACAGAGGCATAAAGGCATTGGCAGTATATGCGGGAATGTCGCGCAGGGATGTGGATCTGGCATTGAACAATGCGGCTTACGGCAACGCGAAATTTCTCTACCTCTCCCCCGAGAGGCTGGGGACCCAGCTCTTCAAGGCCTATCTCCAGGATATGAATGTCAGTTTCATTGTCATCGACGAGGCCCACTGCATTTCACAGTGGGGGTACGATTTCAGGCCGGACTACCTGAAAATCGGCGAATTGAGAGAGACAGTCGATGCGCCCGTGATAGCATTGACAGCGACCGCGACGCCTGAGGTGGCCGACGACATTATGGAAAAGCTCGGATTCAAGGAGAAGACGCTGCTGAAAAGCGGGTTCGAGCGCAAGAATCTCTCATACATCGTCAGGAAATGCGAGGACAAGATGGGACAGATGCTGAACATCTGCAACGGGGTGCCAGGAACCGGCATCGTCTATGTCAGGAGCAGGAAAAAGACAGAAGAAATCGCAGCGGCATTGACAGCAGCCGGCATTTCGGCATCTTTCTACAACGCCGGACTGGGGCACGAGCTGAGGATGAAGCGACAGGCTGACTGGAAATCCGGCGAGACTCGCGTCATGGTCTGCACCAATGCATTCGGCATGGGCATTGACAAGCCCGATGTGCGGTTTGTCGTACACGCGGATATGCCGGATTCTCCGGAGGCGTATTTCCAAGAGGCGGGACGCGCAGGTAGGGACGGCAAGGATTCCTTCGCGGTTCTCCTATGGAACTCCACGGATATCAGCAGGTTAAAGCAGCTGGAAACGGTGTCCTTCCCGACATTGGACTACATCGAGGACATTTACCATAAGGTTTACGCGTATTTCAATATCGCTTACGGGCAAGGGCTGGGCAGGCAACTGAAGTTCGACCTGATGGCGTTCTGCCGCAAGTTTTCCCTGAACCGTGCCTCTGCGTACTATGCCCTGAAATATCTCGAGCGCGAGGGTCACTGGACTTTTTCCGAAGACCTGGAAACGCCTACGAGGATACGCATCATCATCAGCCGCGATGACCTGTACGACGTGGATTTCAGCGACCGCAAGATGCTGGATATCATGGAGGTACTGATGCGCCGCTACACCGGAATCTTCTCTTTCCCGGTTCCGATAGAGGAGGATTATGTGGCGGAAAAATGCGGCATCACAGTCCCCCAGCTCCGCCAGCTTCTATACAACATCGCCCTCGAGCATACCATTATATATATACCGGGTGACCGCGCGGACGTGCTCTCGCTCCACAGCGAGCATCTGGCTGAGGGCAACGTAAAACTATCCCCGGACAGGTATGCCATGCTGAAGGCGACCTGGCACAAGAGGATGCAGACGATGATAGAGTACGTGAGCGAGACGGACACGTGCCGGTCTCGGTTCCTGCTGGCCTATTTCGGCCAGACCGAGTCCGCGGACTGCGGCAGGTGCGACGTCTGCCGGAAAAAACGCATCACGCCTGCCGGGCAGAGGACGATAATGACCGATGCCGAGACCGCTGCCGCGATTTGCAGTTGGGTCAATGACAATATGAAAGGCGTCTATAATCTGCGTCAGGTCAATGCCAGATTTTCTGACCCTGCCGCCAATTATCCGGCAAATTTCCTCGAGATTCTCAGGAACCTGATAGACGAGGGCAAAGTTCCGCCATACAGGAATTAGAATCAGTCCGCGTCAGGCGTATATGTTTTCAATGCCAGTTTCTTGACCAGCATCACGAAACCGCCTGTGAGGATAAGGTTCAGCACAATCGTGAGTACCGAAATGAGCAGTGCCGGGCCGCCGAGATTATAGCCGATGGCAATGAAAATCACACCGGCGCCGACCTCTCCGCGGGTGAACATGCCGATAGAAAGCGCAAGCCTCTCACTGAATTTGCGGTCGCGGTAGAAAAACAGCGGCATGAGCTTGCCTACATTGGAAAGAGCAGAAACGATGACCACATGCAGCGCAATCATACCCCATGACATCATCGGCTGGGAACCGGTTATCGAGTCCGCACCAGCACTGCCTGCAGAAAGGTCAATGCCAATGAACTGCGGCATGCTCATTCCCACGAGGAACATGAAGAAATAGGAAATTCCCGTAGCGAAATTCTCCTCCGTCTTGCTGTCGATATGGACATGCTTCATAACCATTCCGAGAACGAAAGCCGGCAGCAGGACCTCGATATGCACACCCTCGTGCTTTCCGAAAATATGCTCTGAGAGGAAGTAAATTCCCTGAGTCACAGCAATTACTATGATAGAATAGAACAGAATCGCCTTCCAGTCTTGCCTCATATTATAAGACCCCATGCGCTTCCAGCCGAGAATCAGAAGGAAAACTACTATGGTCAGGATTGCAGCCATCTGCCACTTCATTCCGATCATGAAAATCTGGAGAGGAATCATAAGCAGAATCGTGTCAAGGTCATCGAAAATCGCGAGCACCTGAATTTTCTTGTACATCCAGCTGGACTTCAACTTCAATGCAGCCAGCATCGTGAAAAGAATTCCGGCAGAGGTAGGAGCGGCGAAACGGCTCATCAGCAGAGTTTCCTTCCATGCCTCCCAATCAGACCAGTACTCATGCGGCAGGAGAGCCAACACATAATAGATACAGATCAGAATCCACGGCATCGCCGCCGTTATCATAGCGATAAAATAATCAAGAGCATAGGAACGCCATTTGGTTTTGTCTATTTCAAATTCGCGTCCGACATTGATCATGATAAAAGCCAGACAAATGTATAAAAGCATGTCGCTTGCGGTTTTGACGGTGTCCGCAGCTTCACCGATGACTTGTGGAAGAATCTGAGAAACAGCCAGTCCGACAAGAAGAAAGAGGGAAAAGGTAAGTACTTTTCTCATCAAATGACAGTATTAGGTATTTGTGAATAAACCGGCGTTTTAGCGCCGTCGGCATATTTATGCCTAATATATTTGGGGCTGCAAAGTTACAAAAAATCGACCAAAATACCAATATGTCACATTTGATTTGCTTTGATTAAAGATATTTACTATTTTTGGCTGTCCGAGTTATCTTTTGTGAATTAATCGGCAAAATTAGTAAATAATTAAAAGAACCACGTTGTTATAAACTTATGATTAATCAAGAAGCAGGAAGATGCTTGCTCTGCAAGATTCCGCGCTGTTCTACGGCCTGCGCTGTCAGAACGGATGTGCCTACCGCGATGAAACTGTATCGTGAAGGAAAAAATGAAGAAGCCGCTGAAATGCTTTTCAGGAACAATCCGTTTTCAGCAATAACCAGCATCGTGTGTGACTGGAAAAAGAATTGTCTTGGACATTGCGTACTCAATGCCAAGAACGTACCTGTCAGATGGCATGAGATAGAGGAGGAACTTTCCTGCAGCTATCTTTTCAATGCCCACGTTACGGCAGGTCCTGATTGCGGAAAGAAAGTGGCTATCGTCGGCGGAGGCCCAGCAGGAATCACTGCGGCCCTCATGCTCAGGGAAGCCGGATGCGCAGTCACGATTTTCGACCGCAACGAAAAATCATGCGGAGTGCTCAGATACGGAATTCCTGAATTCCGCCTCGACCCTAAACTCGTGGAGCAGTACGACAGAATCCTGGCTGAAGCCGGAGTCGAGTTCAAGGGAGGAGTCAATGTTACTGCTTCCGGAGAGAAAGGTTCCGTAAGCCTGTCAAGCATCATGAAAGACTACGATGCCGTCCTCATGACAGCCGGAGCCTCCATTCCTAGAAAACTCGACGTTCCTGGAGAGGACTCCGATAGAATAATCTATGCTCTTGATTATCTGAAGGATCCGGATGCATTCAAGCTCGGACACAAGGTTCTCGTCATCGGAGGCGGCAATGTTACCATGGATGCATGCCGCACGGCTCTGCGCCGCGGTCATGACACATGGGTATATTACAGAAAGTCTTTCGAGAACATGCCTGCCAACTCAAGCGAGGTTCATGAGGCAATCGAGGAAGGCGTAAAGTTCGAGATTTTCGAGGTTCCTGTAGCAGTCAAGGACAATATCGCTGTCATGCGCAAGTGCGAAAACGTCACCAAAGAAGACGGCCGACTCACCACCAGAATCATTGACGGAACCGACCATGACGTAGAGTTCGATTCAATGCTGGTAGCGATTAGCGCCAACGTGGATTACAGCGTATTCGAAGGATTGGATGTCGAGATGATGAAAGGCTGGCCTGTAACAGATGACAAACAGCAGACCAGTGTCAAGGGCCTGTTCGTAGCCGGCGACTTCATCCTCGGACCTGCCACCGTAGTCGAGGCTGTTCAGTCCGCAAAGGTTGCCGTATCCGGCATCCTCGAACATTTGGGAAAATAATGTTTATTTGATTGATAGTTACACCACGTTGTTCCGCAGTTCAGGTCTCTCTGAGCTGCGGAATTTTATGTTTGTCCGTGAGAAAACGTTTAATTACGGACAACTGGATATTCTGTTTCCTCAAAGTCGATTTGAATATTAACGAATAATTGTTTATTATTGCAACATTAAAAACGTTTTTAAAAGAGCAATAGTAATTCACCTTATTATTCGTGTTTCATAGCTTATAAACTCATAAACTTATTAAATTTATGAAGAGAATTATCGTTATGGTATTATTGACATTGTCACTAATGTCATGCACTAAGAAGGAAGTAAGTAAAGCCAAGTATTCGGACTCTATTCCTTTAGAATTCAACTTTATGCAATCAAAAACACTTCAAGATTTGAGAAATTTTGACACACTGTATCTTTCCGCTAAGACAAACACAAAACTTTCTAATGATGGACGCAGGGCTCTAGTGGCTGTAGCCGATGTGGCAGGTCTTGTAAACGGATCAAGTGATGGGTCTTCCATTGGTTTTTGGGCCGGATGGTTTTTGGGGAATCCTGTAGCCGGAAAAGTCATCGGAGGCATCATAGGTGGACTAATGGTAGGTGTGGCATATTCTGTTGTAACTAGCAATATTTTACGGAATACAGCGAATGTTAGTGCTGAAGAAATGTACAACAATACAGTTATGTCATTAGTGTTATCCGGTCAGTTAGAATGTTTATCCGTTACAGAGGATAACAGTATAATTATAAATATTAAAGAATCAACGCCAAGACTTCCAATAGTCTTACCCGAAGAAGAAGATAAAGAAGCACTATTTATTGGCCAAACTCACAATATGGCGGTAGATGTGATGCTAAATGTAAATCAGGAGCCAATAGTAGAGACAAAATCATTTACTGTATCTGAAACAAAAATAGATGATAATATCCTAAAAGTTTTATACAGTGATGAACTTAAGCACGCTTTTATGGATAATTATAATTACTTCCTTGACGTTTCAGACAATAAATCAAATGATGCATTAATCAATATAGAAAAGTCAGGTATAGGAGGAATTATTATTAAGAACTACCTTCAATTACATGAATCGTATGTGGAAACCACAAGCGAATCTATTGAGATTACTAATGGTTATATTCAAATTGTCAATTCTTCGCAAGAGCTGACACAAGAAGAGAAGCAAATTATAACATCCGCACTCACTCTTGCTTCCTATTCTACAGATCTCTGGACAAATTAGTAAATTTGGGCAAAAGACGCTGTTATGAAACGTTCGAGAGATAAAATATTGTCCGACATTGAGTTGTTCAATGCTGCAAAAAATGATGCCGTATGTTTTGCTGCGAAAGAAATGGCTCTTTTCATGTGCATTATATCATTCATATTTCCGATGTCGCCTTGGCTGCAATGGACATGCATTATTTTTGGCGCACTCCTCGCCGTATTTGCAATCATCTGGGATGCTCTTATTTCTTATCGCAAAGTAAAGGCTATCAAAGTTAAGTTTCTCTGGGGGATTCTCTCCATCCAAGGAATCGGTATTACTCTCCTGCTTCTAGTGAAGACCTCAACAACCTCAATTGTGTTGTTGCTGTTGGCCATTCAAATCATCTCGCTGGTTGCGACATTAATTATAGGCCGCAAAACGGACTAGGACATATCATTCTACGGAATCGTCATCTGAGCCTTGACAGAGAAATCTGTCAGGGCTCAGATGTTGTAATGGGCTGAGGGACAGTCTAAACAACGTGGATAGAATTCTATAGGGGGGGGGCGGTCAGTTCCGCTAACTACATTCCTCGAAATAGTACAATAACGTTACATCAATTCAAGTATTATTATAACTATCTTTATAGATAGATACCTGATAACTTCCTTCTATGCAAATGCATATGCATTCATATTCCATTTTTAAATAATGCAACTATAGGATTAAGAAATCTCATAATAAGAGTCTTTTCACCTGTGATTATCTCGGCTATTCCATTCGACTTCTGTATCAAGCGTAATTCCTTTCCATAGGTTGTTTTCAATCGACTTGGAAACATTATTTCAGCAGTATATTGAGGTGTGGTTTGATTATTGGCGGATTCTTCGGGGACCAACGATATATTTCTTACTATTCCAATCAAGATGCCGTATTCTGCATATGGATAGCCATCTAGTTTTACATTTACCTTTTGTCCGACATTAACTTTTCCGAAACCGGCTTGAGGAATTCTAACAATGCCAATTGTAGACGAAGGATTGTTAGGAACTACCGTCAGGTAATGTTCTCCTTCCTTTATGAATTGTCCTCTATCCCATTTACGGACAAAGGACACTTTGCCATTTATTGGTGATGTTAAAAGGTAAGAAAGTTTCCATTCACAGATACATGAGCGAACTCGTTCCAAACATATTCGTATATTCTCTTCAAACTCATATATCTCATCTTCTTCTCGAATAGATAATTCTACAATCTGTTGTTCCAGTTGGATTATAGCCAATTCCGCTGTTATAATTTGACTTTTCATGGCTGCAACTAAATTACGATTCTGGAGCACTCGTCTTGCCGCATTTTCATATTCTTGCTCAGAGACCATATTAAGACTAAACAACAATGAGTCCCTAACGAAGCTCTTTTCTTCATAACTCAGGTCCTCAATCATTGTTGTGAATTGTCTCTGCATTTGATAATATTGTTCTTGCTGTTTGCTTATCTGTTCTTTTATGAGTATTCTCTTCTTACTAATGACGGATCTTGATATATAATCTTTATATCTCTTACATGATGATATAAAAGAAGTCCACTCGTTCTGAAGTTCTCCCATTAATAATGGGCAATATAGGAACTCGTTGAATACGGCTTCTTTAGGAGAATGTGTGGCAAGAATCAGCAGACAAGAATCAGCAGATAAAACATCTCTATAGTCGGCTCCAGTGCGCATGATCCCCAGAATATCACCCTCCGTTACAACGTCTCCATTTGAGACAGATATCATGTCAAAGTTTCCTGATAGTTTTGCAACTATCTCCACAGGGCCATTGATAGTTGTAATTGTTACTGTTCCAATGACACGTTCGGGATATCTGATGAAACAGCACCCGAGGATGATAACTGCGAACAAGAGGAATACTATAGTGATGCCCCAGCGGATAATCCACGGAGGAATACGACCAAGGATTTCTTGAGCCTCTTCACTGTGATAGTTGTAATCTCTATCTTGCGACATATCTTACGCTTATTAATTGCCGAGTTCTAACTGGTTCTTTATCAAATGGTAGTAATGCCCCCGCTTCTGAATAAGCTCGTTGTGCGTCCCTTGTTCAGCGACCATCCCTTTATCCAGAACGATGATTTTATCTGCATTTTTTACGGTACTTAGACGATGTGCGACGATTACAACAGTCCTGTTCTTAAAGAACGAAGCAAAGTTATCCATAATGGTTTTCTCCGTATCTGCATCAAGGGAGTTAGTTGCTTCGTCAAGGAATAGATATTTCGTATCCCTGTATGCCGCACGTGCTATCAAAAGACGCTGTCTCTGACCACTACTGATTCCACTTCCTTCGGGGCCGATTTTCGTATTGTATCTCAAAGGGAGACTGCTTATGAAGTCTTCAATATTTGCTGTCTTGACAGCAGTCCTTACACGCACCATATCTGGGGATTCATCTGACACCCCTATATTGTTTTCAATGGTGTCAGAAAAGATGAATCCGTCCTGCATCACCGTTCCACACTGGCGTCTCCACGCTGAAGGGCTATATTCGCCGATGCGGTTGCTGCCGAGTAGGACTTCACCTGAAGCTGGCTCATAAAAGCCAAGCATCATCTTGAGCATCGTTGTTTTTCCACTTCCGGAAGCTCCCACGATGGCTGTTACTTTGTTGTTCTGGATTGTTATGTTTATATTGTTCAGGACTTTGTTTGAATGAGGACCATTGTATTGGAAGTCCACATCATGAAACACGATATCGGCATTGTCAGGTATTGTTTGAATATAATCATTTCCAGGCTTTTCTTCATCGTCCTTTTCTTGAATTTCGTTCAGACGTTCCAACGATATATTTGCATCCTGAGTTTCCTGAACGAATTTGATGAATTGTGATATGGGGGCATTCAATTGCCCGAGTATATACTGCATCGCCATCATCATACCGAGTGTCATATCTCCATTTATTACAGCACTGGCGGCGAGGTATGAAATGAACACGTTCTTGGTTTGATCAATGAAAGTTCCTCCTACTTGTTGTGTCTGACCAAGAATAAGCCCTTTGACACTGACATTGAAAAGACTAGCCTGAATGCGCTCCCATTCCCAGCGCTTCTGTTTTTCGCAACCATTTAACTTAATGTCTTGCATTCCGGCAATCAACTGGACGATATTGCTCTGATTTGCAGATGCTTCCTGAAATCTCATATAATCCAGTTTGCGTCTTCTTTTCATAAACAATATAATCCAGCATACATACAATGTGCTGCCGAGAAGGAACACACTGAGAATCCTCAGATCATATCCTCCCATCACGACCGAATACACTAAGAATGTTACCATTGCCATGATAATGCTCAGAAGTGAACTTGTCAGAAAAGTCTGGATTCGGCTGTGATCGCCGATGCGTTGCATTATGTCACCGACCATCTTCGAGTCGAAAAATGATATGGGTAGGCGCATTAGTTTTGCTAAAAAATCAGATATAAGGGAGATGCTGACACGAGTGTTCATATGCAGCGTCAACCAACTACGAATCAATTCGTTGGCCATCTGTCCAAGAGTAAGCACGACCTGTGCAATAAGGATGATTGCTACAAAATTCAAGTCCCCATTTCCTATACCTACGTCAATGACAGATTGGGTAAGGAATGGTAGTATAAGACTTATGATACTGCCTGTAAGCATTGCCAGAGACAGTTGTATGATGAACCTCTTGTAGGGATGGAGATATTTCAGCAGTCCATAAATACCAAAATTCTGTTCTTCATCTCCCTTCTTTTCGTAAAACCTGGGTGTTGGCTCTAACATTAAAGCAACCCCAAGATTTTCCAAAGAATCTGTATCTGATTTATTTTTATGTGTGGATAACCATGATTTTAAGAAATTTTCTTTTGAGTAACAAAGCAATCCTGCTTCGGGGTCCGAAACATGAATCATAGTTTTTCCTTTCTGCTGTCTAATCTTATAGACTACGATAAAATGGTGCTGATTCCAATGTACTATGCATGGCAAAATGGCGTTCTCACATAATTGTGAAAAAGAGAGTTTTACACCATTAGTTCTAAATCCAATAGACTCCGCAGCATCGCTAATTCCAAGAAGAGAGACGCCATTCCTAGAGATATGGCATCTATCACGAAGCGTCTGCAAGGACCAATTCCGGCCATAATGAGCCGCAATTATACGTACACAAGTTGGCCCACAGTCCACAGAGTCAAGTTGGTGATATGTTGGAAATTTGTCCATCACTAAATTGTCATCATTCAAATCGCTTCATCCCCTTTGATACCGCAGAAAACTTGTTCTGGTTCATCTTCCCAAAGTTGAATGACAGACTGAACAAAAGCGTTCTGCCCAGAACATTTGAGTACCGGTCTTCAACGAATCCGGCGGATACCACTCGAGTAAGATTATTGGTTTGATTGAGAATATCGTCGAACTTGATGCTCATTGTCAATGATTTGACAGTCTTGGCAACAGTCATGTTCCACCTCCATTCAGGCTCACCAAAGCCATTTGAAAAGCCACGGTGGAAAACATGCGACAGTTGATTGCCTATTTCCCATCCTTTTCCGAAAGTAAAGAGAAGTTCCGTTCCTGAATTGAATGTCCAAATGTTCATATCTGCAGCCTTGTCAAGAGAATAACGTGAAACGCTATTCATTGCGGACGTAAATACAGTACCGTTGAACCATTTGTTGTTATACTTCAATCGGACATCTGCGCCCCAATCATAAGTTTGCGTAAGACTCTCCTTGAATCCACTGATACCATTATAGAATTTGTCGCCATCAATGCTACCCCAGAAATCGCTCATGAATGTCTGGTAGTCAAATTTCACAAGGTCAATGCCAGGCTTTCTTGTTTCTGATTGATAACTACGACTTCGGTTCATTCCGAATTGCCCTGCAAAACTGAATGTGATATTTTTCTTCTTGCCGAATGGCTGATTAAGTAGCGCATAGGCAGTCAACCTGGTATTCGGCTTGTCGCCATTGACAGGAACAGCATATCTGATGCCGTCATCGTCAAACCAATTTGCATAGACGACACCTCTATTTTCTAGACTTCCCTGCGCATAAGCCGTAAAGAACGTATATGTTGAGTAATTGACGTAATCATAATACGCCATAAGATTATTGACAAATCCAGACTTCAGATAGATATTACCAAGCATAATCCGCATCGGATTGGCAATATTTGGCGTCGGAATCATATACTGGCTTGAAACCGGACTCGTTTCACCTGAATATTTCAGGATTAAGTTCATTCCATCCATTGAATAGTCATATGCCAGGACAGGAGATATATTCCATTTCCAGACATCTTTGCCTGAAACAATAGTCTGCCCCATGTTTACCGCACGTGACACATCACTTCGGGCCGATGCTTTTACACCAAGTTTCACTTTACTTGTATCGTTACTGTATTGCAGCAATACGGAGGCATACTCTTCATTGAACTTCCTGTTTGATGAACTCGTGTGATAAGTGTTTAATACGCCGGCACTATTGAACGCATCCCTATTATCGGCACCAGAATTATGAACGCTTCCTAATGTTGCCTGCACACCCCATCGTCTGCCGAGAGGCTCGTAATAGAACAGTTTTCCGTCAATGTCAAGAGCATTTTTGCTGTTCTCGTAATTCAGATTCTTAATGGAGTTATCGGCTTCATTGCCATCTGAAGTCCCCACATCATAATTGACACCGATGCCTAATCTTCTCCTAGCTTTGCCGAGATCTATTCCTGTCATACCTATATACCCATTTGAGGAATAATGCTTGTCCTCGAGGAAAGATGTTGCAGAAAGAGAGTTCAACAAGGAATTCGTCAGGATATCAGTCGCAGTCGAGAAGTTTGAACTGTTCATGCGGCTCTTGCTGAAATTGAATTTCGGGAGAATTTCAACCAACAATTTACCATTTTGCTTTGACATTTCAAGCGCGACGCTCAAAAGGTCTTCTTTTCCGAGAGAATTTGTCCCGCCATCTGTCAGGATATCATTAGTTGTACCTGAAAAAGAAGTCCTTGAAAAGCGTCTCTTGTCATTTTTTGCAGTGTGTTTGTAGATTGCAGAAACAGTTGTTTCAAAATGCTTTATACGACTAGTGTTATAATTTGCTCCGGTTTGCACAGATGATACTAAACCTCCAAGTTCAGAGAAATCGTTGCCCTGAAATTCTTGCGATTCATACTTTCCACTCTCCTCTGCGGTATTGAAAGCATTGGCAATCATAACAATTTGATCCCTTTCGCCATATGCAGACAGCATGGAGCTGCCCTCATATAGGCCTTTTGTCTTTTCCACAAGGGAGTTTTCCCCACTCTTTCCTGTCAATACAGAACCACCTCCGAGTTTGGCATTTCCGAAAAATCCTTTTCTATACTCTTCTTTCAGTTCCACATCCATTACAGTTTCTTTGCCCGGATCTGCACCTATACCCATAATCTTCTCTTCCTTGCTCTCCTGCTTGGAGACCTTAATCCGTTCAACTATCTTTGCCGGCAGATTCTTCAGGGCTATAGAGGGTTCGTCAAAAAAATAGGTTTTGCCTCCGACCGTAATTCTGTTCACTTTTTCGCCATTTACGGAAACACTGCCATCACTTCCGACTATCATCCCAGGCATCTTCTTAAGCAAGTCTTCAAGCATATCATTCTCTCCTACCGTATATGACGAAGCACTATAGAAGATTGTGTCATTTTGTATCATGATTGGATGGCCACTCACAGAGATGGACGCAGCATCTATCTGCTCCATGCTTTCTTCCAGGCCAATCGGGCCCAAGTCAATGTCCCACCCTGGAGCAGATGTTATGTCATACCTTTTCTTGAATACTGAATAACCGAGATGTTCAGCATACAGTTCATATTGTCCAGACCGGACATTCTCCATTACAACTCTTCCATTTTTGTCAGAGAGCGCAAAATTTGTAACAGTCGTATCGCCTTTCGGGATGAGATATACCGATACGTATGGTATAGATACAGAGTTCTTGATGTCAATGACAGTGGCCTTTACTCTGAAAGATTCATAGACACGCGCATCCGTTATTGTCTGCGCATTGACCATTACGCAGAAGACTAAAGCTATAATAGAAAGTATCGTTTTCCTCATCTTATTCATCTCCCTTAGCTAAAAAGTTATCCTTCTAGGCGAAAAAACACTAAAACAGATTATGAGACTTGCTCATTTATCAATATTTCAATATGGACAGAACGTTTCTCTTAAGTTTATTTCATAACTCGAGAGAGGAGGACAAATTATAGAGAAAATGCAATCTGAACATTTTCCGAAAAATTGTTCGCGAGTCAAACACCAAAATTTATTTGTTGCAATACTGGTTAGAATATGTCTTATACAACTATTGCCATTTGTCAAGTAGTTTGTAACCGGATAAGAGTTAATATTGCCTTCATTGTCAATTATTATCTGACCATAAAAATTGGTATTTACAGCCTTATTTAAAAACAATTGGCGCCTTGACATACGCGTTCGTTTCAAATCTTCTTCCGAGTAATTTAAAATCAAATGGGCCTGTTGTCTTGAAATGTCATTAGAAAGATAGGGCTTAGGCTTTATATCGATATTGCTTACCGCATTTAACTCGTCAATATTGTTTACTTGACAACAAAAAGTAACGGTTACGTTTTTATTGATAAAGCCACTAGCATTAAATCCTTCAAGTAATGATATGTTTTTGACATCCACTATAATACTAAATTGACGTTTCAACGTTGCGATATCATCTATGTGCCTAATAAAATACTGATAGTCAACAATAGTCTCAAGTTCAATATCGTCAAAATCATGTGAATATAAATCATATCTAAAGATGTCGCTACTCAATAGTCGTATTCTCTTGAAGCCGTTCAGTTGATTAACAATACGTCGGACGTCGTCTTTAGATAAAGATGATCCTGTTGGCTTAAAGCAATGCGCATTTTTTAATTGAGGATAATGAGATAAAGGTAGTTCTGGTATAGCATCAAGTATAATGGTGGCCAAATAAAGACTGCTCAATAATGATTTATTCTCAAAAACAGTTTTATCTGAAATAGCATGTAGATCATTATTAAACAATTCAATAGGACAATCTGATAATCTATACACAATACCGTTTGTTATAAGATCTTCGATTTGCATAGCAATCATGTCAGTCATTGTCTTAATAATGATAACATTTCCGCACAAGTCGCAATCTGTAATACTAATATCCAATACGAAAAGGCCACGTGTTTCTAAATTAATAAAACATATGCGTTTTGAATCTGATGTTAATACAATATCTGGAAATAATCCCAAAAAAGTATTTTTGGTTGAGTTCACTATTCTATGTGTCATTTAAATCGCTATTAATATTGTTTATCAACTGTGAATTTGATAATTTGCAACTTGTTGAACAATTGATTAATGACGGCTCGGAAAAGAAACATTTTTTACACAATACCCTAATAGAACAATCTGAGCATACAGTATTAAGGCTTTCATTAAAAACTTTATAATAATCATTTATAAAGTCCATAAAAAACGACAACTTCCCGTCTTTAAAATCCCCAAAAGGGAATGACCGACTCGACTTCTCACATAAGTAAACTTTTTCATTTACGGCAAGAAATATTTTATTTGCGAACAATTCACATCCACGTAGTGGATTCCTTCTCGGAATAACTGAAATTTTATTTTCCATATTTGCGGAAGTATACGATTTAGTTGCGCCCTTGATTGTCCTATAAACATCTCTGTTCAGGTCATATAATTGAGACATTTCATTTGTGGCAACGCCTTGATAAGGATATACAGTTTGTTGCTTTTCATTAATGTCTTCAAGTGAGAGTGTGGTCAATATGGGGGTCTTATTGAACTTTAAAAAATACTTGCAAATAGATATAATATTCGACCTGCTATGCAATACCGATATAAAACTAATATTTCGCCTAAAAAATTCGCTGTGCCCATAAGATAGATACTCAACAATTCTATTTAGTCGATTAAAGGTTGGTAAGAAGTTCTTATATATCCTGTTAATATTATCATCTTCGCTACCATCTAAACTAATGAGAACCTTAAAATTATATCTCTCCAAGAAATCTATATGCTTTAGTAATAAAGTGCCATTTGTTGTTATGCTAAATGTATATTCGAGGTCTGGAAACTCATTTTTACAAAGCATCACGACTGTTCTAATTAAATTGAAGTTTAAAAGAGGCTCTCCTCCATAGAAAGAAATGACTATTCGGTTATATAGGACATGCCTCACAGAAAGCAATTCGCGTAAGACAAGGACACAATTATCAACGTTCATAATTGAGTTTCGCACACCATCATTGTGGTACATTTTCCCGTAGTAACAATATTTGCACCGAAGGTTACATTGTTCTGTCACCTCAATGACTATCTGCGGAACTATAGAGATGCTATGCATTATGTCCTTAAGAGAATACCTTTGCGATGAGCATTTATAATCTGCATCCTTGGAAAAAATCTTGACAACATCGTTAAAATGACTAGAAACTGAGCGAAGACTATGTTCAGGAAACAACCTAACGATTGTTTGTAAGTCAAAAACAGTTGTTTTCTTTTTCGCTAAGCATGCAATATCATAATGCAACTGGTCTACTGTATATAAATACGAAGTGCACTTATTAAAAATAAAGAAATCGGTGTTTCTTTTAAATATCAAAAAATTAGAACAGTCCCAAATCATTTTTTAGAAAACTATCATGGATGACAATCGCCTTTTTCATCTTCTCTTGGAGGGTTGTTAATTCTCATATTCTTCAAGGCATTATTTACACTCGTTTGAAAATCGCTTTTGCAATTTGAAGGATGACACGAAACACCATCACTATTACCACTACCTATGACCTCGCTCATTTCATAAGGATTTAAGGCGGTCAAATTAAGCAGACTCATTTTTTTCATAAAATAACATTTTAAAACAGTTCTTATTAAGGAATCCCCCAAAAAAGGATACAACTACAGGCATAATATGGCGCTTTTATAAAACAGTGCGACATGACATAAAGGAAATGTCGACAAACTAGGCGCACATAAAAATGCTTCGCATTCTAGTCACGAAAACCTGTGCAATGCCATCATCAGCATTGCACAGGCGCTAAAGTGCCCTAATTTGTGAATAAAGAAGCCACAACCAAAATAGGACGAACATACTGCAACTATGAAAAAATATAATCATATGCAATCTTTTGTGCTTGTGGCTGCAATTTAATAACATATTATTAAAAAAAACAAGTTTTGTTAAATAGTTTTAAGTTGCACTTAAATAATAAGTTCGATGTAGTAAGTGATAAATACTAGCACGCGATGGTTTCTATGCCAAAGTTTTGCAACTCGCACTGCTCATTTCGGTACTCACGATTGTGCTGAACCTTATCCTCACAGGCGGTTTCGTGATGCTGGTCAAGAAACTGGCATTGAAAACATATACGCCTGACGCGGACTAGGACACCTCATTCTACGGAATTGTCACCTGAGCCTTGACAGAGAAATCTGTCAGGGCTCATGCTATTATCATTGACAAGAATCCTGCTGCGAGGGCGAGAGCGGATTTCAGGAGCTTGGCCGTCAGCCAGCTTTTCGGGTTCTCGGCGATGAGCGGCAGGCAGGCGTGACCATCCTGCGCTATGCAATTGGCAAGGAGGACGGAGAACGGCAGAATGCCGGAGGCGTACATGGTGACGAAGATGAGGTGCGGTCCTGACTCAGGAATCAAGCCCATGAGGACGGCAAGAAGAATCATAATCCAGACATTGCCGCGAATCCAGGTTTCGACATCTATATATATGGAAAGGATGCCGAACAGGGCCAACACGCCGAAAGTCCAGGCAAAAATCGTCGGAAGATGACGCTTGATGACATGCCTCCAGACATGCTCATGGACAAAATGGATAATCCTGAAATGGACGGCACCTTCCTCATGCCCGCCATGCTCATGATGGTCATGGTGATGCTCTTCACAGTCACACACATGAAGCTCGTAATTGTCATCACATTGACGGTCCGAACCCACATTCAGAAGTTTTCCCCTCTTCTGCATTGACCTTATAAAAATATCGGTCGCATAGCCGACGGCTATTCCGAGCACGCACAGCCCCAGCATCATCTTGAGAGCGTCCCCTGGAAACGAAGCCAGCATGATGAACGCCTCGTCGCCTGTCGTCGCGACAAGGGTCGCCATCAGGGCGCCGAAACCCACCATCCTGTGCGAATAGAGGGACACGCCCGCGAAGCCGCCGAGACAGCCGGGAATGAAACCGAGTGCAGAAGACGTGCAAATCTGCGCAAACCGGTGATTTTCAAGCCCCCGGAAAAGACGCCCCTTCGTCACGACATTGAAAATTTCTATCAATGTCATCATAAGGATGACGAGTGCGCAGATGCCTATGGATTCTGTCAATGCATCCAGAAGTGCATCAGGTATGCCTGTCGGGATGTGGTGTTCAGTATGTACGTGCAAAAAATAAGGAATCATGTCGAAAGTCAGTTATCACTTGGTGACATTGCCTGATATGTAAAGACTTATCACAGGTCTTAAAGGTGAATTGGTGGTGAGGATGACGGCCACGTCGTTATCCCCGGCAGGAAGTCCGGTCGTGTCAAGCCGGCAGACGAACTCGCCGCTCGCGCCTGGCGCAGTATCATTGACAGAAGCTGGAACCGTCACGCGGCTGTTCTCAGGATCCATCTTATATATATGGAAATGGCGGCCTCCCATGTTCTTGAACTTGAACTTGGCAGTCACAACGGTACCGCTCTTCACCTTGCCGAAGTCGAAAGTGCTGTAATCAAATATCGGCTGAGCGCCGTTTTCCTGCTGCTCCGCCGACCATGTTGAAAAATCCTCTTTAGTGAACGCCCATATGTCGATAGGCTTGTATGACTGCCCGTTGACCACCGGAGTCGCATGGTAGCAGTTCTTTCCCCAACGGGACCTGTCAGCAGTCACGATATATGTCATCTTGGCAGTCTTGCCCGCAGGTATCGGATTCGGAGAAACCGAAATGGCCAGGCCGGGAGAAACTTTCGCAAAAGAAACTTTCAACGCGCTGCTCCCGACATTCGCGACCGAGACCGCGTCACTCCGCTGGCCTCCCTGGGAAAGGTTCCCCAGCTTCAGTTCGGTCTTTTTCAATGCCAGTGAGCCGCGGCGCTGAGGATACAATTCATTGAGACTCAATTTCTTCTCATGTACGATACCCCTCAGCCTCAGGACAACCGGCTTCTTCAGTCCTGACATATACACTGTCAATGTCTTGTCGAATGGATAGGGACCTTCATCATTGGAATATGTGGCGGTAATCTTTCCTGTCTTGCCCGGAAGTACCGGTTCGCGGGTCCATTTCACACCTGTACAGCCACATGATGACACCACATTATATATAACTGCCGGTTTCTGAGAGATATTGGTGACAGTGAAAGAGCAGGTCAATGCCCCCTGTCCCAACGTCACATCCCCGAAGTCGTAGATAATCCTGTCAAATCTCGCAATACCGTCAATGTCAACGGTTTTGCCATCTGTCTTCGTCTGTGCCCATGACGCAGACGAAACCACTACCGCAGACAGAACTGCGGCAATATATCTGAAAATCTTCAACATAACTGCCATTCTCTTGCAAAAATCTTTCCATGATTTGATTATTTGAGAGAATTCACATACATTTGTAATCCGGTTCTGCCGGTTCACCCTGTATATAAGGTGTAGCCATGCAGATGGTCCGGCAAAATAGACAACAACAAACAAAAGGAAGTATTATGGCTTACAAAATCTCAGAAACAGAGTGCGTAGCATGCGGCACATGTATCAGCGAGTGCCCTGCAGGTGCAATTTCAGAAGGTGATGTATATCACATTGACCCAAACATCTGTGTTGACTGCGGCACATGCGCCGGTGTCTGCCCTATGGGCGCAATTCACCCTGGTGACGAATAGTCATCTGAAGTGATCCAACAGAGAGCCCGGATAATTCGATTATCCGGGCTCTGTTTTTCTGGGTCATCAATGCTTTTGCAATGTTTTCCGGACACAAAAAATTAAAGAAAATTGAAGAAAAGTTGCAAATTTGTCGCCTCGGGTATCTTTTATCAGAAATAATTTTATAACTTACGACCATAAATAAATTAAAAATCAAGATATGAAGCGAAATTTACTCGATTCTCTCCGCTATGTCGCATTTGCTGTGGCAGCGGGCATTGCATCACTCGCAGCTGTAAGTTGCGATAAAGAAAATTCTAAGGAATCCCCAGCGGATGTCCTCAAGGTTACTCCTAGTAGTGTAAACTTCGACGGCAAACAGTCATCCCAGACTGTCGAGGTTAACACAAAAGGTCTCTCATGGACTGCTACACCGAAGGATTCATGGGTAACTGTATCTCCTGCTTCAGGAACAGGCGCAGCAACTGTAACAATTACTGTTGCCGAGAATCCTAATGAGGCTGACAGATTCTCTTCAGTAACATTCTCAAGTGAAAACAATGTAAATGTCGTTGTATTCCAGAGCGCAAAGGTTGTAGAACCTGAACCGGAGCCTAAGCCGGAAGAGCCTGCAAAAGCACAGGATAAGACCATGAAATTTGCTTTGGCTACATATTTGGGTGATGCTTTCCAGTCAGGTGGCCAGTGCGATGTTGTTATCCTGACTCTGATCGATAAAGAAGTTTCTGCCGAAGGTCAAGTTGAGTTGCCTTATGACGATGTATCATTCGTAATAGCATTACCTCCTGCCGCTGACGTAAATGCCGCGATAAACAGCATGATTGGAAAAACATATGCAGGTTGCAATAAGGGAAAGGTTGAACTCAACAAATACGTGTATGATTTCTCTTCATACAGTTTGATTTACGGAACAGCAGAAACAGACCGTTACGAATATGGTATGACCGGCGGTAACGTTACTGTAGGCACAACTGAAGACAAAAAGCTTAAAGTGGATTTCGAAGTTACACTTGCTGGGGACAGAACCTATAAGGGAACTTATACCGGAACGTTATCTGTTGCAGACCAGTCTCAGTCTGGCGGCGGCGAAGACGCTTCCAAATGGACCAGTCTTACAGCTGACTACAGCCCGACAGTTACTACTGCATCGGCACAAGTTAGCGAACTCATAAACGATAAAGGAGCATTGGTTACTAAAGATTGCGGTATTGCCTATGTTTCATTAGAGGGTAACAACTCAGCTGGCGAAAAAGATATATTAACACTCGCTCTCTACATTGACTATAGCGACGTCACAGGCAAAGACCTTTCAGGTACATATCCTTGCGCTCCCGCAGATGCAAAATCATATGCAGACTTGTTAAACACATTCGGACCAGGTGAGGCTGAATTCCAAGGAAATAATGTAAAACTCTACCCTTCAATCCTATATTCTATAAAGAATGGCAATAAACTCACACGCTTTGCAGTTCCGGAAAAGGGACAGGTAACTCTCACAAAGGGAGAAGGCAACAATTACAAGATTGAACTCGCTCTTAAGGACAGACTGAATCACGCTATTTCAGGCACTTACAACCTCAGCATGCCTGTAACCGATTTAAGTACAGCATCAGTTTCATCTGCAAGAGCTCTTTACACTGTGAAAATGGCAAATTTCACAAAGCCGTTCAACTACGTTGTCTTGGATAACGCACCTATCGTAAAGACTCTTTTCTAAACCATAGAACAGAATATATTTGAAAAGCGACCGGAACATCCGGCCGCTTTTTTATACTCTATAAAATAAGATTGCTGAGGACTAACGACGCAATTTATCCAGCGTCTGCACGATCCTGTCAAGTCCCTCTGTCAGAAGAGATTTCGGACAGGCAAGATTGATACGTATAAAGCCGTCACCGGACTCACCATACATCGAACCGGCATTGACATGCACCCCTGCATTGACAAGAATCCTCTCCAGTTCCTTTGAGCTCAGGCCGAGGCTGCGACAGTCGCACCACACAAGGTAGGTTCCCTCCAGGCGGGTGATGGGCAGCCACGGCAGCTTCGAGGAGAACAAATCGCAGAGGATGCGATAATTATCATTGACATAAGCGTTCATGGCGAGGAGCCACTGCTCCGCCTGAGGGTCGGTGTAGGCAGAAATCAAAGCCTCGACTCCGAACGGGTTCACATCGCATATTTCATTGACATTGATAGCCTTGTCGATTGCTTCGCGCCAGTCTTCGCGGCTCGTCACGATGTTGGCAATCTGGAGTCCTGCTATATTGAATGACTTGCTCGGCGAGCAGAATGTGACGGTATTGTTCTGAATTTCAGGCGAAAGGCTCGCCATAGGGCTATATGTATAGCCCGGCATGACGATTTCGCAGTGAATCTCGTCACTGATGACCGGGACATTATGCCTGAGGCAGATTTCTGCCATCCTGCGCAGTTCCTCAGGGGTCCAGACGCGGCCGGCAGGGTTGTGAGGATTGCAGAGCACGAATACGGCGGCCTCCTGTACTTTCGCCTCAAAATCTTCGAAATCAATATGATAGGTAAATTCATTGTCAGTATCTCCGGAAGCCTCGCCTATCACGAGACGGTTGTCGGACATGACGCAGCCGTTGTTCCGTATCGATGAGAAGAAGCAGTTATAGACCGGTGTCTGGATGAGGACTTTGTCGCCGGGTTTTGTCAACGCCTTAATCGTGGCGGAGAGGGCAGGAACGACGCCTGTGGTATAGATAATCCAGTCTTTGCTGATGTTCCAGCCGTGTCTGCGTGCAAACCAGCCGCATACGGCTTCATAGTAGGCGTCAGGCACACGGGTGTAGCCAAAGATGCTCTGGGCGGCACGCTTCTGCACCGCTTCCGTGATGCATGGTGCAGTCTGGAAGTCCATATCGGCCACCCACATTGGGATTACGCCCTCTTTCTCCACGTCCCACTTTACACAATTGGTACCGCGACGGACATTGATCTTATCGAAATCGAACATATGATGATTATTTTGTAATTATTTTACAATCAGCCGGTTGCTTGATATTTTCATCAATGATGATCTCGCCGATGCTGTCTGCCTGAATCTTTCCTGTACGGGGATTCTTGACAGAAGTTATATGACCGCGGACATCGGCATTGACAGAACTGTACTCGAAGGCGAGGTCGGCGTCAGGGGCCATTGTGCAGTCCTCCATGATGAGGTTTTCAGCGTAGCAAAGCGGCTGGGTGCCGGAGATTTTGCATCTCACGAGGCGGAGATTCTTTGCATACCATCCGAGATATTCGCCATTAATCTCTGAGTCATAGACAGTTACGTTCTCAGTCCCCCAGAAGGCATCCTTGGTATTAAGAATGGAATCGTGAATCTCGACATTCTTGCAATACTGGAAAGAATAGTTGCCGTCCAAGCGGAAGTTACTGATCTTGACGTCGCTGCAATGCATGAAAATATAATCGGCATGGTCGGCGCTCACGTTGTCCAGTTCAATGTTCTTGCAGTGCCAGAGGGTTTCAGCAGCACCAGGAATCTGGACATTCTTCAGTCTGATACCATCCATCTCACGGAACATCTTCGGTGCATCCACGTATGTATCAGTCATTTCCAGATTTCTGGAATACCAAAGTGCGGCTCTTGCGCCACCTGTAAAAAGACAGTTCTTCACTACGAAGTTCTCGCAGCACCAGAACGGATATTTTCCTTCGAAGACACAGTTTACAGCTGTGACATTACTTGTTTCTTTCAGGGCAGACTCGCCTCTGTGGATTTTCACGTTTTCAAGATAGAGGTCATGTTTGCAGTACAGCGGCCTTTCGCCGATGAATTCCTGCCCGATAATTTTTTCCATATGAATCTGTTTTGTAATTGTCAATGATAGACTATGCGCACTGGCATTGACAATAGCCTGCGCGCTCCCACTTCACTTCAATTATCATTCCTCCGTCGTTACCATTTTTACGGGAGTTTTTGCCCGGATCACTTCTCGGTCTGCAGTCTGACTCTCATCCATTTTCCGCTTTTCAGTCGCCACAGGAAAAGGACACCCCTGATATTCAGTTCAATACACATGCTAACCCAGAATCCGGCGAGGCCCATGAACTTGGTAAGGAAGAAGGCTGGGATGATTCGGAAAATCCACATGGTAGAGAAATTGATGGTACTCGGGATAAGGGTGTCGCCGGCTCCGACACAGACTCCATACCCGACGATGGATGCTCCGAACATGGCTTCGGCAAAACATTCAATGCGGAGGACATGGGCGCCGAGCGCAACGACTTGGGCATCATTGGACATGAGCCCGATGAATTGCGGGGCCAGCGCATACATTATCACGGCCATGAGGCCCATCACGACCATGCCAAGTCCGACGGTAATACGTGCAAAACCTTTCGCGAGGTCTTGTCTCTTGGCTCCGAGGCTCTGTCCGACAAGAGATGTCGCGGCATCTGCAATTCCGTAGCCCGGCATGTAGCAGAAACTCTCGGCGGTAATTGCAAACGCATTGGCCGCAATGGATATGGTTCCAAGAGGTGCGACAATGATGGTGCTGAGCACATGTGCGCCACGCATGATGATGTTCTGCATGGTCATCGGAAGGCTGATTGTCAATGCGTTATTGATACAGACTCTGGTCGGTCTGAAACTTCCCCGCTCTCCCCTCTTGAAGATCGACAGTTCCTTCGAACGGACGACGATATAATACATCAATACCCCGACGGTGCAGCATTCGGCCATAACGGTTCCGAGCGCAGCCCCTTCGACGCCAAGACCGGCTCCCGGAACAGTAAGGTCAATGCCACCTAAGGTCAATGTCCTTGTCGGGTAGATGAGCATGAAGTTAAAGCAGATGTCCAGTACGCACATTATGACGCTCATGATGCTAGGTATCTTCATGTTGCCGCTGCTCTGGAGCATCCCGGCACCGAAGAACTCGAACTGCACCGCAGGCAGTCCGGCCATGACTATCATGAAGTACATCCCTGCGTCGTGTCTGATTTCGTCTGCTCCGCCCAGCCAGCCAGGAAGACTACGACTGATGCAAATTCCTGTCAATGCCACTATCACACTGAATGTGAGCAGTGCTGTAATTCCCTGCCGCAGAATCTTCCTTGCTCCTGCGAAGTCCTTTGCTCCGATAAGATGGGCAGCCTGCACTGAAAAGCCGGCTGCAGCGGCAGAACAGAAGCCTCCGAACAGCCAGGTACAGGTGGACATCAGGCCGACTGATGCGGCAGCATTGACCCCGAGGTTTCCGACCATCGCAGAGTCGATGAACTGCATCAGCACCGATGATAGCTGCGCCAAGATTGCCGGCATACTCATTATGCCCGCCAGTTTCGCCTGCTGCCCGAAGGTCATCGGCTGGCCTCCCCGCAGCATTCCCAAAAGTATATCTTTATTGATTTTTCCCATAAGCGACTGCAAAGGTACTCAATTTATAACTTTTGCGAAAGCCGGCGCCTTCTGTCGCCACACACGAAAACTTCCGGGAAACCTAATCCTGTGTACCAAGAAGGTCTTCTGGAGTTATTGACAAAGCCCGGCATATCTTGGCTGCCATATTAAGGGTCGGAGTGGCACGACCTGAAACATAAGCATTGACACGCGCGGGACTTACCTCTATCTTCCCGGCCAGATCCTTCTGGGTCATCCCTTTGCGTAGCAGCGCGTCGCGAAGCAATTCGGGTAGAGACATTTTCGCCTGTACGTTGTCGGATTTATTATAGGACACCCATTCGTCGCGGAGGACACCGCACGATTGGCCTTCTCCATATCCGGCAACAGCGCCGACCGACATCAGTTCCGCTCCAATCTTATGAATCTCCGCCAATATCCTATATTTTCTGGCTTCAGAAGGATGTTTATTGCCACTTGAATATGCAGCCAGAAGACTCTGCTGCAATCCCATACGCCTGGCAACTGCAGACAGATTCAGCTCCGGATGCGACAACAGTATCTTGGACAACCCCCTAGGTTCCGGATCTTCATATTCGAAACTTTCATTGGAAATATCCTCGTCAAGTCCGTACCAGTGGACGCCGTCATCTTCAATAACATAGTCGTCCCTGTTTTTAGCATTCATAAGGTTCCTGTAATACAACAAGGACTGCCACATCGTCCTTCCGTCATCGAACAACGCATAAATCCTATCCTTGTCGAACCAAATCTTTTCTATACGCATAGCAACCTCCTAGCCACAAATATAAGATATATTTTTATATCCTCAATATATAATTACGAAATCTTCGACACGGACAAAAAAAACTTCCGGGAAACCCGATGGAGGATCGCCCGGAAGCAATTATTTGTATTCGGTCAAAGATTATTTGGTAATCTTGATGTTGTCGAGGAAGATACGACCTGCACCGCTGACCTTGTAATTGTATTTACCTGTATACTTGTAAACACCGCTCTCATCCTTCGCCATTACGACACGGTACATCACTACAACAAGGCGAGTATTGGCATTGACACCTTTAATCTTAACTGAAGAGTGAGACCAGTTATATTTGCCTTTAGGCTGATCGATTTCAAGGATATCACTGCACTTCGTACCATTCTCAAACTCACCATCACCCTCAATCACGATAACCACCTTAGAGTCATCGACAGTACCACTTCCCTGCACCATAGCAGCATGGTCGAAGTCCATAGTGACATCAGTAGCCGATGTAACAGCGAGATTAGGCAGTCTGATAGAAGTATTTTTTCCGCCAGTCTTACTGAACTTCAAATACTTATCCTGGAGATAAATAAGTTCAAGACCAGGATTCATATCTTCATATCCTGCAAGTTTCAACGCATCTGGAGCAACAGACTTAAGGTCATTGCCATAAATATTCACAGCATTGTCGTCCTTGTTCTTTCCGATGGTATCACCTATCTTATTTCCTGTGGCAGTACTATAGTAGTCCAGAACAGGCTGGAGCCACCCGAAGTCGTCAAAGAACACAACATTAGACTCGGCCTGAGCAACCGGAAGTTTCACAGAATAAGAGTACTCGTCATTTGACAGAACCACCTCACCAGATCTTGCACTTCCAGCATTTGCCTCGAATGGAATATCGAGAGAATAAGTGCCGGCAGTTGCCTCAGTTGTCGGGAACTTAACCCATGAAGGAGCTGACACCTTGAATGGGATATTCGCAACTATAGTAACCTTTCTGGTCTCACCGATACCGGCGATAGTATTTACACCTGGGCAAGTAACCTTGATAGAAGGCTCGAACTTATCCTGCTTTACAGTAAGAACTGACTCGATAGCACCTTTCACAAAACGTACTGTACCAGTTCTGGCGACACCTGTAAGGTTAGCGACAGCCTTGAACTTGAGAGGTGTCCACTGAACCTTTGCAGTTGTAGAAGGAACGAGCTGGATCCAATCAGCATCTATCTTTGTATCAAATGAAGTATTGGCCTGAACAGTTACCGCAAATTCAGCGCCCTGTCCAAGAACTTCTACAGAGTTACCCTCCTTGATGCTGATGAACGGATCAAGCTCCTGACCTGCAGCAGACTGCACAACCTGAATCTTTTTGGATGTCACACCTGATTTGATGGTAATCTCACCCTTTCTCAAGACACTGAGTTCACTAGGATCACAAGTAACACTGACCGTCTTGGTCTCACCTGCAAGTCCGGCACCATTCTCAACATGGAGCCAGTTGGCACTTGCAGAAACATTGAAGTCAACATCAGAAGTAACCTTGAAAGTATAAGGTGCCTCAGGTGTTCCCTCGAATGTAATGAGATCGGAATCGATGCCGTCAACATTGATATTGGCCTTGACAGCGTCAGCTGCAAGCATAACCTCGATATCATCTACATAATATCTGTAGTAGCCGGATTCCTGAGCTCCGTCATGTCCGAAAACAGAAGGATGGAATGAAATTGCAGTTGCAGTCGTAGCACCCTTGATTGTGAACATCACATCCTGCCAGAACATCTTGCCTGTAGTCTGAGAATGTGAAACAGGGTCGCTCATCTTGGCATTGGAAGTACCGGAAGCAGTCTCTACTGTACCAGGTCCGTCGATTTCCAGAACAAGCTGAGTCTTGTCAATTACACCGTCACCCTGCATCTGTGAGCACCATTTGAATGATACCACGATATCCTGTTCTCCATCCAATCTGAAGAGAGGCAAAGTCAATCCTGACTGTTTCTTACTTGCTCCGAATTTGAAATACGCATCCTGAAGATAAATTGTCTTGAATGCAGGATTCAGATCAGTATATCCTCTTGATCTGAGTTGACCAAGAACGTCACATCCGTTGTTTGCAAGTGTAGTATAAATGTTAGCACATCCGTCAGAAGAAGAAGTTACGACACCGACGCAGTCTGAAATCTTGTTAGCTTCAGGCAATTTGGAATTTGCCATCTCTATATAAGGAGCCAACCAAGAGAAATCATCCCTGTAAGGAAGTTCCTTACCGACTGTCTTGTCCTCCCCCTTGTCTGTCAATGAACATGCGACAAAACTGTACTGCTTGTCAATGTTACCGACATAATATCCCAGAATTTCGACCTTATGGATATTTACAGCGGAAAGATCAATGTCTTTCACAGGATCCAGAATTACACAGTTATTACCATCGGCCAGACGGAACAGACTGCCAATCACAGTACCTGCAGCTTTCACATATGTCACTGCGGTGAAAGGAGACGTAATACCAGTTTCAATTACGACCGGATCCGGATATTCAACATCACCAGATGAGAGAACATTGACCTCATCAGCCTTGATTCCGACAAACTCACCGAGCTTTGCAATAGAACCGTTAAGGGAAACCTTGTCTCCGCACTTAACATCTTTGGCACCTTCAGCATAAACAGTGGTGGTACCGTCAGAAAGTACAAAGCCGACCTTGGATACAGCCATGACTGTAGCTGAAGGAATCTTGACTTTTGCCTCGTCATCCAACTTAACAGCCTCTGTAACAGTATATTCATCTACTCCAAGATAGTTGTCACCTTTCTGGGTAACGTAAACCTGTCCCTGACGGACAGAAGAAGAACCGCGGAAAGTAATGACAGCCTCTCTAGGAGCATTCAGTTTACCGGACGCGTCAATGTTATCGCTCAGAATAGTGACAGTAACCTCTGTGTTCTTGTCACCAGACTTAGGATTTATGTCAAGCCAATCTTCAGAAACATCTGAATTCCAAGTTCCATCCGCAAAAACAGATATCACCTGCGGCTCCGCATTTTTAGCATCAAACGTAAGGAAAGTCTCCTTCGTCTGAACTGCCATTGCGACTGAATCATTCTCTTCCTCACAACTTGTGAATAAAGATGCTCCAGCAGCAAAAGCCAATGCTATTCTGAATATCTTATTAAATTTCATAATTATCAGATATTAAAGTATCTTAAAAGTCAAGACTGTCATCCCAACCAGGATTCTGTGTCAAATTGTGATTCTTGGTTCTCTCTCCTATTGGAATCGGATAGAAATAATCTCTCTCCTCATTGAAAGAACGGGTGATGTTCTGGAAAGGCTCAAGATATCCTGACGTTCCATTTGAAAGATAGTTGTCAGTTCCGACCTTAATCCATTTTTCCTTATCAACACCTGACTTCTTAGGGTCCATAGTATCATCATACAGATAAATGTCATAGACATCGTCACCATCTATATCAAACGCACCAAGATGAGGGAAATACTGTCCGTAGATAGGCTGTGCATTGCACATTCCTTCTCTCCAGCGGAGAAGGTCATCCCATCTGCGGTTTCCTTCCTGTGCGAGTTCAACAGTCCTCTCACGGCGGATTTCAGCTATAACACCGGCATTGTCGCCTGTAATATGGCTATATCCATACTCCGGATTGAGAAGGTAATTGACATCAGGGTTCGAGTTGCAAGTAGTAAGGACCATATCCTTCATGCCGACTCTCTTACGGAGAAGGTTGATGGAGTTGTCAAGATCGTTCTGGGTAAGAGTACCAAGTTCAGCTTTTGCTTCTGCAAAAATCAAGAGAGCCTCAGCATATCGGTAAATCGGCAAGTCATTGGTCGACTGATTATTCTGGAATGCTTTCTCGTTATCCGCTGACATGGCAAACTTGACAGGCTGATATCCGGTCACAGTCGTAGAAAAGTCCACGGAAGTCTTGACTCTTGAGTTAATCATCTTGTAGCCAGGAGTTCTGATAGTCTGTGCAAGTCTCGGGTCACGGCCTTCAACCTCTGCAGCAAACTGCATTGTCTGCCAGCCTTCCTTATCAGTAAATCTGGAACCGTCACGCATCAGATAAGAGTCAACTATCTTCTTGCTCATGCCAGGCTTGCCATGTGATGCCATAAAGATATATCCTGTAGCATCATGGAACACCTGCACAGTGCTGCTGTACTTACGGGCAAGAATGTATTCCTGAACATTGGCATCCTCTTTTGCAAAAAGATTGACGTAATCTTCCTCAGGCTTTCCGGTAGAATAGAGTGAATAGAGGCCGGAATTCATAACCTCTTCAGCAGCCTTGGCCGCAAGGTCAAGATAGTACTCTGCACTGTTTCCTTCGAAAGTCATACGCCCCTGATGATACTTTCTGAAAGTACCTTCGAAGAGACAGAAATCAGCTTTCAGCATAAGTGCGGACCATCTGTTCAGACGATAAGGAGTCACGTCTTTCGGCAAATACTCGATAGCCTCGTCAATGTCTTCAAGCATATGGGTGAGAACAACTTCCCTGTTGTCCCTCGGCGCATACAACTGAGCATCTGAAGAACCGAGTTCCTTGTCAATCCATGGAACATCGCCAAACATCTTCACCATGTCAAAATAGAACTTGGCGCGGAAAAATTTGCCGACACCGATATACTTGTTCCGCACCTTCTCATCAGAGCAATTATTGATATTGCCGAGAAGAATGTTGATTCTCCTCAAATTGCTCCATGACCAGCCGCCGCCAGAAACAGGAACCTGTCTGGAAGTACCTCCCTGAAGGAGACTTGAAAGATTGCTCTGAAGATACTGGTCAGACTGATGTCCCCACACGTTTTTATCCAGAAGATTGTTATACAACGGATTAGAGAACAGCATCAAGTCAGTCTCATTCCTGAAATATGTCTCAGGAGTAAGCTCTGATTTAGGATATTTGTTCAGCATGTCATCACATGATGTAAGGCAAGTGACGGCAACTGCCAAAGCTATTATTATTCTTTTCATCTTGAATTTCTTTTAATCAGACTAGAAAGTGATATCAATACCAAAAGTGAATGTCTTCTGCCAAGGATACCACAATCTGTTCATATCACTGACATCTCCATTACTTTCGTATCGTGTAAATGCTCCCTCCGGATCGATTGTAGGATTAATCTTCTTGATAGGAGACCAATATGCGAGGTTTTCACCTGTAAAGTAAGCACGTACTTTCTCTATACCGATCTTCTTGGTAAGGTTCTGCGGAACAGTATATCCTACAGTAAGATTCTTGAATCTCAGATACCTTACATTCTGGAGATATTTCGTATTGAACACTGCAAGTGGAGATTTTCCGGCATTGCAATAGTATGCACGTGGTCTTGGGAAATAAGCATCAGGATTATCCTCTGACCAGACCTTCTTCATGAAGTCTTTCTGGATATATGATGCGAAACCGCCACCATAAGGGCCCCAGAAAGTACGGGCTTCACTGGTAGGATACCAGTAGTGATTTCCTGTTCCCTGGAAGAATGCAGAAAAATCGAATCCATAGAAATCAAATCCGAAAGAGAAACCATACTGGAGGCTTGGAAGTGAATTTCCTATAACCTTGCGGTCTCCAGGCTTGTCAACAGTGTTGCTTCCGAAACTAATCTTTCCGTCACCGTCAAGGTCAACAAACCGGAGGTCACCGGCGCGCCAACCATCAGGCATGTAACCCATATTGAAATATGACAAATCTACTTTGTTGGCATATTCCTGAGCCTCTTCATCAGTTGCAAACAAACCATCCACTTCAAATCCCCAAATCTCACCCAATCTCATTCCCTTGTAATAGAGAGGATCGGCAGCAAGAGACTTGTTATCATTGGAATACTTGGTAATGACAGATTTATAGTCACTCAACGTAGCCTTGATAAAATATCCCAACGGCTTGTTGGCCACCCTTATCTGGTCACGCCATCCGAATGAAAGTTCATAACCGGTGGTACGCAAGTCAGAGCTGTTGGTCTTAGGTGCAGTCGCGCCATATACAGCAGGCAAATCCAATCCTACTGAAAGCATACCCTCAGTTGTACGGGCATAGCCTTCTGCAGTAATTGAGAGTCTGTCCTGAAGGAAAGAAGCGTCAACACCGACGTTATACTGGCGGGATACTTCCCAAGTAAGGTCAGAAGCATTAGGAGATGTTATGCTGGCATACTTGTCAGGAGTATTGCCACCAAATGTGATACCTGAGAAGTTATGCAAAGATATCGTCCTGAGATACTGGTAGTTGCTTACGTTCTGGTTACCAAGGCTACCCATAGAGGCTCTGAGCTTCAAGTTGCTTACAACCTTGTGTGTAGGATCGAGCCAAGGCTCTTCAGAAATTCTCCATCCGAGAGATGCTGATGGGAAGAAGCCCCAACGTGAACCGCTTGCAAAGCGTGAAGAACCATCATAACGGCCACTGATTTCAGCGAGATATCTTCCCTTGAAGTCATAGTTCAAACGACCGAACACGCCGGCAAGAGCATACTCAGACTGTCCTCCAGATACACTTGTAATGATAGCGCCGGTATCATCCGGACCAACAAGGTCAAGGTCGCTGAGTGTGTTTGAAAGCAGATGCTGCCCCTCAGCCCATACTCTCTTGCTGTTCTGAGTCTCATAGTTAAAACCGACCATAGCTGTCACATGGTGAGCCTTATTGAATGTCTCCTCGTATGTAGCGAAAATGTTGGTTGCATAGTAATTCCATGTCTTGATTGTCTCATCAAGAGCGTCCTTACCTGCACCAGTTACATATCTGTCCTCAGAAGTAGGGCCTGAAGAACCGACGATATTGGTAGTTCTGCTGGTATTCCTGTTCTGATATGTACGATATGTAAAGTTGGCAACGATGTTGAATGTCTTGAACGGAGTAATCTTCAACTCTGTCGTATTGGCAAAATCAGTCTTGAACTGATGGTTGATATTGTCTTTGTTACCGAACACAATATGACGACCATTGGCAACACGACCTGAACCGGTCATGATAAAGTCAGACTGAGCGACCCAAGATCCGTCAGGGTTCTTGAGAGGGAACATTGGAAGAGCATGAGTTGCACTATAGGCAATTGCATTCTCGACTCCACCCACACCGACATATTTGTATGTAGAGCTGTAGTAAGAAGTATTATTGGAGAGTTTTGCCCACTTTGTGATATTGAAATCGAGCTTTGCCCTCATATTGTACTTGTTATAGACATCAGGATTCTGCTTAAGAATACCTACCTGCCTGTCATAGGCACCAGAAACATAATAGTTGACACCCTTGGAGCCACCGCTGAAAGAAACGTTATACTGCTGGGTCGGGTGAGTATCGGTAAAGAGTTCATGATACCAGTCAGTGTTGGCATAGTAAACATATTTATCTTTTCCTCCGCGATTCTGGACAACAACCCAAGGACGATCAGGATTCTCTGTCTTATCATTGACACGAGCAAGCAATTCAGCCATATCATCATCTGTGTAGTTGATGTATTTTCCCTTTCCTGCGGTCTGCCAGAACAGGTTGTGAATATAAGTTCCCCAATATCCTGAAGAAATGAAATCCGTGGATGTGGTAGGCTGCTCCCATCCCCATTTTGCGCTGACTCTGGCCTTGGCTTTGCCATCGGAAGTCTTACCTGACTTGGTTGTCACGAGTACGACACCAAACGCTGCACGAGCTCCATAAACAGCTGCCGCTGAAATATCCTTGATAACGGAAATTGACTGAACGTCATTAGGGTTAACTCTGGCGATATCACCCTCAACGCCATCAATCAAGACAAGCGGAGCTGTTGCTGAACCGCCAATACCATTGATGGAAGCGACACCACGGATGTTCAATGTTGCTGAACTGCCAGGTACACCGCTCGAAGTAGTAATGTTCAAGCCAGGCACAGAGCCCTGAAGCATAGTGGAAAGGTTGTGGGATGAACGATCCTGAAGCTGCTTGTCATCCACAACTGAAATTGCACCTGTCAAGTTCACTTTTTTCTGAGTACCATAACCCACAACGACGGTCTCGTTCAAGGTCATGTTATCTTCTTCAAGAGTAACATTGACAGAAGACTTGGTTGCCGGAACACTCACCTTTCTGGTTATGTAACCGAGAGATGAAACCTCCAGGACTACGTCACCGGAAGGAACCGACATTGAGAAATTACCGTCCACGTCAGTCGTTGTTCCGGTATTGGTGCCGGAAATCATAACTGCCGCTCCGATAAGAGGTTGCTGTTGGTTGTCCAGAATCTTTCCGGAAACCGTCCTGTTCTGGGCAAAGGCACCTATGCAGGCGGCCAATGTCAGAAGAAGAGTCACAGCAAATGTTTTAAAGACTCTCATAAAATTGGTTTTTTGGTTTGTATTTATTAATGGTAATAAACTTTACTAGTATTCCTTGAGTTCAGAATCCGTCAATGAATTGAATGCCTTAGGGCGTGCCATGTTCTCCGTATAGACATTCCCGAACGGATCCGTAACCTTGATCGTCAAATCGACATTGGCATCGTCAGCCTTGACCATGAAGAAATGCGGCATTTTTTTCTCGGTTACGAAAGACGGAGTCGATGTGATATCCTTATTGAACCTCTTGACTGTCAATGCCTTGATGTGAAGAGGGTCATAAGCATAACATCTTGTCCACTCGAGTTTCTTGCCCGTCTCGTCCTTGACTTCCATAGTCCAGTCAGAAGACCAGTTCCAGACATTGATAAGCACCTCATTCTTTTTGGACAAAGCAGGATAAGCGGCAATATATTTTGCGAACTCAAGTTTCATCCCGCTGTCTTTCAGTTTAGGGACATCATCGTATGAGAAGGACACGTTGTTAAGGTCATAAGAGCGGAACTGATAATTCTCTTCTTTGGCGGTAGCCTTGTACTGCCACTTGAAATCAGTACCGTTCACATCCCAGATACTGTATCCGCCAGGGGTACCATCCAGACCGACATAAACACCTTCGGTAAGATTGCCTGACCACCACCATGAAGCGCAGATAGAGCCGGAATTGTGCTCGTAAGTGTCTGCCGCTCCAAGTGAAGAAGCCTCCTTAGGAGTAACATTGAAAATAGTATGGGTATGGCCTGTCACATAGTGGACCTTATAGCCCCTGACAGCATCGAACATAGCATTGGTACTGGACGCATCATGGTCAATCTTAAACGCACTCTCACTCTTAGGCAAAAAAACCTGTGCATGCATCATAATCACCAGAGGCGTACTCTTGTCCACGTACTGGAGATCTTTCTCGAGCCAGTCAATCTGCTCCTGAGGAAGGGCTTTTACATAATTTCTGGACTCGTCTCCATTATATTTTCTACAGTCAATGTCATCAAGCACAATGTAATGGACCTTTCCTATATTGAATGAATAATAGTCCGGAGCAATGGTATTGACATAAGGAAGTTTTGCATTCCAGTTGCCCTTGGCTTTCATATCATTGTCATGGTTACCCATAGTATGGTAAATCAGGATATCAGAAACACGCTTGTTCATATCTTCAAGATAGCGAGGCAACTGATAATTGTTTGTGTACCAATACCAATCCCATGTCATATCACCGAGGGTGATGGCATACATCTTCTCGTTCTTGTGAGAATCCCTATAGTTGTTCCAATCATTGGTGAAAGCCGTGAACTGGGTCAAGTCTTTAGTCCTGTCTGCAAGATGCATGTCACCGAGGAAGAACACCTTGTATTTGTCCTGGTTATCTACCTTTTTCAAGATGAAGTCTTTACGCTCTGCAACATCCGCATTCTTTTCCAATGCCGAGAACATCTTGGGAAGAACACCTTCAGATGCGGGTTCATATCCTGAAGGAACAGAGAAGAACACATATTTCAGCGTCTTCCTGGAAGGAATTTGATAAACACCATTCGCATCAGTGCATGCAACCTCAAATCCGTCAGATACGACAACGCCTGCGACGCCTTTTCCGTCACAGGAAATCTTTCCATATATTGTCGAGCCTTTCTCAGGATCCACGCCGTCACCCGTGATGGTAACATTCATAGTGCCCATCGACTTGACCCTGCTTCCGCGCTTTATGGAAATCTCGTAAGCACCAGAACTGATTCCGTCGAACAAGGCAATCGTAAACTTGGTCTCGGAAACTGAAAGGATTTCGCACTCTTTCTTTTCTTTTGCAGAATTTTCGAAGACAATCTTGTCTGTTTTAGCCGGGGCTTTCTGGAATTGCACTCTGAAATCGAAAGTCGCCGCGCCGAATTCGATAGTGGCTTCTTCCGGCACACGGAACGCCACATCAAAATTGCCCCCACCATCGTTTTTGGAAGAACTTCCGGTACAAGAAACCGCCGTAATCCCCACAATAAACAGGACAACAGTCAGAAAAGTTCGTATAAGTCTCATTTTATTCAAACAATAATTATTACTTGAAATGTTTTAATTAATAAGTTAAAATCGTTTCGAAAGCAAAATTACGTATTTTTCGATAAATTCAAAAGTTTTAAAACCATTTCCAGGTTCAGAACGTAAGTTTAACCACTGTTTCGGTTTTCTAAAGTTTCGTTTCACAACAAAATTACACCTGAATTATTTCATAATTGATACAAAAACATTCCATTTTCAATAATTCACGTTTCATATGATTTCATTTTATAACCAGATGATAAATATCCACCAAAAAGTCACAAAATTTTCACATTAAGACGAACATAACTTCAGCCAAATCTCGGGTCAACACAGACAGGAGACAAAAACAAAAACTGCCCGATGACGTAAAACACACGTACATAGAGGCAGTTCTTATATTGTCAGAGCGGAAAACGGGGCTCGAACCCGCGACCTTCGGCTTGGGAAGCCAACGCTCTACCAGCTGAGCTATTTCCGCATTTTTCCCTGAAAGGGTTCTGCAAATATAATCATTAAAATCCGTTTTGCAAGAAAATATCGATTTCCATTTGCAGACTCCTCCAGGGGGACGCAACACTATCAATTATTTACTCAAGTTTCGCAAGTTGTCAAACTTGCTGAACGATAGTGCGAATTTGAGGGTTGTCACTTGTTCGAAAGCTGTAAGCCCAACGCACTTTTTATGTACACGTTACCCTCACCCTAAATCCCTCCCCTCGGGGGAAGGGACTTACTCTCGCCCTCACGGGCTCAATAAGCGGTGTTTCGCACTTGCGAAACTTGAGTTATTTAAAACACGCCCAATCACTCAATTACGAAATCCGTCACATTCTTGATTCCCGGAATATCGAAATAGGATTCCACGATATTCCCTTTCAGAAACACCTTCCTTTTAAGATTCTCCGGATTTGTCACGAGATTCAACGCATCTCTGGCGGATGCCTTGGAAGGAATCTGTACTGAAAGACAGGACTCTTTGTCAGTAACGCTGGCCCTACCGGCTATCGCGAAGTTGGAGCTGGCCTCGAACGGAGGGTCAGTCGACATTCCAGTCTTGGTAAGATCGCCTCCGACTATATATCCATATACCCAGACTCCTTCAGCACCAATTTCCGTCATTGCCTTAGTCACGCTCATTGCATTTTTATACGAATCTCCTGAAGAACTTCCACCGCCGGTGTTCCCGCCTGATGAACCTCCGCCGATGACATAGCTGTCCTTAAGCCAAGTGCGTGAAGTATCCAGGTCAATGATAATCTTCCCTTCTGATGTACTGGGCTTTCCAGGCGCGGACACTCTCATGTCCAGAATCTGTCCCGCCTTAAGAGTCTTGGTAAACAAAGTCTTGTCAGTTCCTGCATTGCTCAAGACCAAGGAAATGCTCCCGGGCTGGAAATATGCGACCCTCTTTTCCGTATAACTATACATGAGACGACCATGCGCAGACTTAAGAAACAGAACACTCTCCGGATACGATATCAGAAAATTGCTCGAGATTTTCAGCCTCATACCGGCATTGACCTGTTTACATTCAAGATGGACATCAGCAGTCTTCCCCGACTTCACCACCACACACTGCTCATCCCCGAAGACCGGAGATGCGAAAGCAGGCTTCTTAAACTCGCGGGACTGGGCTATAACTGTATATGTACCGGCCTTTACCAGCATCTTTTCAGGAGAATCTCCATATTTCCCGTCGAACAAGATCTTGCCCGAAGCATCCGTAACCTTAAGCAGGAAATCACTCGTATCAGGGACAGTCTCTCCCGTCACTTTCGTCTGGCTATAAGACGACTCGACAAAATGGATTGTGAGGACACCTTCCCCATCATCTATGACAGACCTTGTACACGACATGGCGAACGCCGCAAGCAGAACTTCTGATGAATGAAGCGCAAGACGCAGCAAAAAATCATGAATCTTTTTCATATCAAATTTTGTTTTGCCGCGAATCTATAACTTTTTCACCCGAACTGATTTAAGGATCATAAAAACAACCGATACATATTTTTTATTTAAGAAAAACATGAGTTGTTTTTATGATTTTTAAACAAAAAAGTCCGCAGGACATTTGGAATATAAGACAATTTTTTCATTTCGTGCAAGTTTTTTCGGTTCCGGAATAAAAAAACCACCGGATTTCTCCGGTGGCCGTGGCCAGTGCCTGTGTGATAATCAAGCGAACTTTATGGCCGTTAATTCTTTGGCAAAGCGGTCAACACCGCTCTGGATCTTGTCGATGGTCCTACGGCTTGGCTTGCGTCTTCCGTGCAGGAAGTGGCCGAGCTGTGCCTGGCTGACTCCAGTAATCTTCTCCAGTCCAGAGAGGGAGAAGATGCCTGCATACTCAGAGAGGAAGCTGGCCGTATCGTAGCAGAACTCGATATCCACATCCTCGAACTTGTTGCCGGCAGCGATGTAATCCTGCTTCATTGCTTCGAAGGTTCCGAGAAAGTCCTCTATAGTCTCCTCGACGGTCTTGCCTTCCCCGATGCACCCGAACTCAAGCGGAGTATCTCCGATATAAGCGGAATATCCGTATTCGGATTTCTCGATAAATACTTTACATTTCCTCATAACTCAATAACTTCCTATTTTATGAAGGTGTGGGGCTATTGTAGCCCCGCATCCCTCAAGATTGATTTCAATGTCCCCGTTGCGACTTCCTGGCTTTTGTGGTTGCTGGTCGTGAATTTTTTGTTGGTCTTCGGACTGAACCAGACAGGATGTCCATGCTGCTGCTCCCCGGTGGGGTAACAACCGAATTTGAGCAGCGTCCGTTCCAATTCGTTGTATTTCATAGAGCTCCTTGATTATCACACTACAAATGTAGGAATTTTCCTACATTATACCAAATTTTTTTATCATTTTATGCAAAAATTTTATTCCGGAATAAAAAAACCACCGGATTTCTCCGGTAGTTTGACACTTTAGAATCCGAAAAAAGTTAAAAATTAACAAGTTCGTTGATTAGACGAAGTTTGTTGTCTTTTGGGACAACGACGTCATACAGAGACGAGTATTCAGAGGACTTTTTCAGTGCCCTCTCGGAAAGTGGGAGGTGCCTGCCGGATACAAGTTCTCGCGATGGCGAGGACGCAGGAGACGGTAGGAGGGCCGAACGAAGCAGCGCGGAGTGAGTTCCGCCGTGACGGACTGCCAGTCGGCGCGAAATCACCATTGATGCATTACATACTTGCATAATTGCAAAAGCCCCAGAATCGCCATTACAGCGCTCCGGGGCCTTGATATCTTAAAATCAAAGTGTCAAAGACAGAATATCCGAAAAAAATTCACGGGGGCTTCGCAATCACTGCGAAACTCCCCGCTACTTAACCTAAACTTAAACTATGAAAAACTTCAATTGCAAAGATAATATTTATTTTCTTACCTGTCACTTATTTTCGTTATCCACACGTATTTTCGCATACTTTAGCAGAATAATCTTCTCACCACAAGAATCGAACAGGATATTGGCCTTCAGATTGTCGCCCGTCCCGGTAATGCTCTGGACGACACCATAACCGAAACGATTGTGCTCGACACGCTGCCCTGCCTTCACGTCCAGCACCGAAACCGGAGTGAACTGGGAATCAGGTGTTCTCGGTTTTGCCGGACTGGAAACGGCTCTTGACATTGACACCATCGGCTTTCCTGTCGCCGATGAGACAGGAGTCTGCCTGATGACTTTGACAGGACCCGACTTTCCGTAAGAACTGCCGCCGGACCTGTCATATCCTCCTCCGTATCCCGAACCGGTGCCTCTGCCCGCATTGACATTCCTCCTTCCGGAGAACGATGCGCCGGAACCGAACCCGGAGCCGAATCCGGAAAAGCCTCCCGACCTCCCGGAAGACATCTCGGAATCATCCAGAGGATTGTCCACATACCGCGAATCGATTTCTTCGACGAAACGGCTGGGAGAATTCTGCTCATGCTTTCCATTCCTCATCCTGGTCGCCGCAAATGAAAGATTGACAGCGGCTTTGGCCCTTGTCAACGCCACATAGAACAATCGCCTTTCCTCCTCGATTTCAGTCGGTGAAGCATAGGCTCCGCCTGAGGGGAAGAGATTTTCCTCCATTCCGGCAACATAGACATACGGGAACTCAAGTCCCTTCGACGAATGTATTGTCATGAGGGTAATCTTGTTGTTCGCATCCTCGTCATCAGACATGTCGATTGCGCTGAGCAAGGAAATGTCCTCGAGGAAATCGCCCAATGTCACTACCGGGAGTTCGCTGTCCGAGATCGAGTCCACATCAGTCACATTGCCCTCGATAAGAAGTTCCTCCTTGTATTGGTTCTGCCTGTCCTCCACGAAACTCTTGACACTATTCAGAAGTTCCTCGATATTCGCGGCCCTGGACTGGCTCTCTATCGAGTTATCCATCTTGAACGAAGCATAAAGCCCGGATCTGTTGGAAAGCAGGGCCGCAACAGCAAAGGCATCCTCGGTAGCCAGTCTGGCATTGGCATCAGCAATCATATCATGGAATTCCATGATTTTTCCGGCCGTACCGGATTTTATGCCGGCGGCAGCAAGAAAAGCCGGTGTGCAGGCATTGAAAAGGGACACCTGGTTTGCCCTGGCCACTGAAATCAACGCCTCCAGCGAGGTCTGTCCGATTCCTCTTGCCGGGGTATTCACGACTTGCCTGAACGACTCGTCATCATTCAGGTTCACAGCCAGTTTCAGGTATGCCATCATATCCTTGACCTCCGCCCTGTCGAAGAACGAATTTCCGGACACGATCATATACGGGAGATTCTTCTTACGGAGCGCTTCCTCCAGCGCACGCGACTGGGAATTTGTTCTGTACAATATCGCAAAATCCTGATACTGACAATGATCCTTCTCCATCCTCGCCACTATTGACGACGTTATCAGCATCGCCTCCTCCTGCTCGGTATAAGCCTTGATGAGATGAATCAGATCACCTTCCGGACCCTTGGAGTAACAGGTCTTGGGAATTCTCGATTCATTATTTTCAATGACAGAGTTCGCGGCATCCACGATGACCTGCGTCGAACGGTAGTTCCTCTCCAGACGGAACAGCTTGCAATCGGGATAATCCTTCTGGAAATTCAGGATATTCTCGATTTTGGCTCCGCGGAAAGCATAGATTGACTGGGAATCGTCACCTACCACACATATATTCCTGTGGACCTGGCTGAGCTTCTTCAAAATGAGATACTGGGCAAAGTTCGTGTCCTGATACTCATCCACCATGATATAGTCAAAACGGCTGGACACGGAAGCGAGCGCATCCTGGTTATCTCTGAACAAGATATTCATATTCAGCAGGATATCATCGAAATCCATAACGCCGGCCTGTTTGCATTTGGCCGCATACAGAGCATAGATATTGCAGATTTCAGGCTTCTTCGCATGAGTATCATTGGCAATGGCCTGATTGCTGCGCTTGTAGGCCTCCGGCGTGACAAGATTGTTCTTTGCCATCGAAATGCGGCTCAGCACATCCTTCGGCTTGTAAATCTTGTCATCCAGTTTCAGTTCCTTAAGGCATGACTTTATCGCACTGATGGAATCCCCTGTGTCATAAATCGTAAAAGATGACGGATATCCAAGACAATCGGCGAATTCGCGCAAGAACCTGATGAACACGGAATGGAAGGTGCCCATATAGAGCCTCCTCGCCTTCCTCTCCCCCACCATCGCCGCAATCCTCGTCTTCATCTCGGCTGCCGCCTTCTTGGTAAAGGTCAATGCCAGGATGCGGTCCGGCTCCCCTCCTTTCTCAAGTATATACGCGATTCGTCCGGTAAGGACTCTCGTTTTGCCGGCACCTGCTCCCGCGACTATCAGCACAGGTCCTTCCGTCTGGCTCACCGCCGCCCTCTGCTGTGCGTCAAGCCCCTCTAATATAGCGCTATTGTTTTCCATAATAAGAGCGAAATTACGAAAAATTTCAGTATCTTCGCGTCGGAAATCCGAAATACTATTAAAGGTTACCTATAATGTCAAACAACATCGATTTGAAACAAGGGCTGAACATTCCTATCTCCGGAACAGCAGCCCAGAAGACCAGAAAGACGATCGTGCCTGACGTTATCGCCATCAAACCAACTGATTTCAAGGGTCTCATCCCTAGACTTCTGGTGAAGGAAGGCGACAAGGTTTTGGCAGGTTCACCTGTTCTGTCTGACAAAAAGAACCCTGACATCCTCTTTACCTCACCGGTAAGCGGTACCATAGCGGAAATCGTCAGGGGTGAAAAAAGAAAGTTGCTTGAGGTAAGAATCAAGGCTGACGCACAGCAGGAGTTCGTTGATTTCGGCACACACAAAGTTGCAGACATGTCTGCTGCCGACATCAAGTCACTTCTCCTCCAGAGCGGTCTTTGGCCTTCTCTTATCCAGAGGCCTTACGGCATCCTCGCGGATCCGTCATTGACCCCGAAAGCAATCTTCGTATCCGCATTCACTACAGCTCCTCTTGCAGCAGTTCCTGAATTCGCATTCAAGGATGAAATCGCTTACATCCAGACTGGTGTGAACGTACTCGCCAAACTTACTGACGGCGGCGTACATTTCTCGCTCAGCAGCGAAAACTATTCAGGCACTCCTCTCCACAAGATCGAGAACGTTGTAAGCCACGTGTTCAGCGGCAAGCATCCTGCAGGCAATGTGGGCGTACAGATCAGCCATATCGCACCTATCATGAAGGGTGACACCGTATGGACTGTATCACTTCTTCTCCTCTCTGCCATCGGCAAGCTTTTCAGCACCGGAAAATATGACATGAGAAGAAAAGTTGCCGTTACCGGCCCTAAGGCCATTGATCCGGCATACGTTGACGCCCTTCCTGGAATCAGCATGAAAGACCTCAAGGACTTCTATGACAACTCCGCAAACGACCTCAGATTCGTAAGCGGTGACGTGCTCACAGGCGAAAATGTCGGCGAGAACGGATTCCTGGGATTCTTCGACAACCAGGTTACATTGCTTCATGAAGGTACTGAAAGAGAGGTCCTCGGATGGGCAAAACCATTCAGATTCGGCAAATTCAGTTCAAGCCGCACCTATTTCTCTTGGCTCTGCCCTAAGAAGACTTATGACATGGACACAAACTTCAACGGAGGCCCTCGCGCATTCGTAATGTCCGATGTTTATGGCAAAGTTCTTCCGATGGATATCTTCCCTATCTATCTCGCCAAGGCATGTCTTGCCGGTGACATCGATAAGATGGAGAAATTCGGAATCTATGAAGTCCTCCCTGAGGATCTCGCTCTCTGTGAGTATGTGGATCCTTCTAAGAACGACATTCAGGCTATAATCCAGAAAGGCATTGACCTTATGATTAAGGAAATGGCTTAATTTAACGGAAGTTATGGAAGAATCAAAAAATACAACACAGCAGCCGGGCCTTTTCGAGAAGGGCGGCAAACTTGGATTCCTTCACTCAACCGTTGACGCATTCGACACTTTCCTCCGTGTGCCTGGTACTGTTACCAGACGTGGAGCTCATGTCAGAGATGCTGTTGACCTGAAGAGAATCATGATTATCGTTGTGCTGGCGCTTGTTCCTGCAGCCCTCTTCGGAATGTGGAACGTCGGCTACCAGCATTGTCTCGCAACAGGACAGGAATGGGGACTTTTCCAGAATTTCTGGTATGGCTTCCTCAGAGTTCTGCCTCTTTATATTGTAGCGTATGTAGTAGGTCTCGGCATCGAGTTCGCTTCTGCCCAGATCCGCAACGAAGAGGTCAATGAGGGTTACCTTGTTTCAGGTATGCTCATTCCTCTCATCGTCCCTGTGGACGTTCCGCTTTGGACTCTTGCAATCGCAGTTGCATTTGCAGTGCTTTTCGGCAAGGAAGTATTCGGTGGTACCGGTATGAACTTCCTGAACCCTGCACTCCTCTGCCGTGCATTCCTTTTCTTCGCTTATCCTAGCAAGATGTCAGGCTCAAGCGTTTGGGTATCATTGAAAAACGGCGAAAGCCTCATCGACGGTGCGACAGGAGCCACTCCTCTCTCATTCGCCTCTGAAGGTCTCGACGCAATGAACAACGCCGGAGTACAGTACGGCATGTCAGCATGGGACATGTTCGCCGGAATCATCCCTGGTTCTGTAGGTGAAACATCAGTTATCGCAATCCTTATCGGAGCGGTAATCCTCATCTGGACAGGCGTCGCAAGCTGGAAGATCATGGTTTCATCAGTTGCAGGAGCACTCTTCGTAGGCTGGCTCGGCAATTTCTTCGGAGCTACTGACGTTCCTGCCTACTACCATCTTCTCATGGGTGGTTTCGCTTTCGGTACAGTATTCATGGCAACAGACCCTGTAACATCTGCACAGACCGAGTGCGGCAAGTGGATCTACGGATTCCTTATCGGCGCCCTCTGCGTTGTCGTCAGACTGTTCAACCCTGGATATGCAGAAGGCATGATGCTCGCTATCTTGCTGATGAACACATTTGCACCGCTCATTGACCACTACGTCACCGACGCTGCGATCTCAAGAAGAGCCAAGAAAGTTAAAATCGCATAATATATATAATAGGTATGAATACTAACGGAAATATATATACAGTCATCTATACGACAGTAGTCGTTGTGGTGGTAGCTGCGGTTCTTGCGTTCGTCTCAGAGACACTCAAACCGAAGCAGGAGGCCAATGTCAAGGCCGATGCCATCAGCCAGATGCTCACAGCCAGCAAGTTCTATGAGAAGAGCGAGCTCGACGCAATGAGCAACGAGCAGAAAATCGACGCATACAAAGCTGTCGCAAAGTCTTCTGTACTTGTCAATGCTGAAGGTCAGGAGTGCGGAACACTTGATCTTTCAAAGCAGGAAATCTACACTACCGGTCAGCTTAAAGCACAGGACAACCTCATCAAGAAAGGTTCAGCAGATTTCAAACTTCCTGTTTTCGTATTCGAGAAAGACGGACAGAATGTAACTGTAATCCCTTGCTATGGTGCAGGTCTTTGGGGTCCGATCTGGGGCTACATCGCTCTCAATGAGGATCTTCAGACAATCCGCGGCGCATATTTCGACCACGCCAGCGAGACTCCTGGTCTCGGTGCCAAGATTAAGGACGATCCTTCCTTCAGAGCAGAATTCGAAGGAAAGAAAGTTGATTTCGAGGACGCAGAGGCATTCCAGGTCGTGAAAGGTGGCGCAGGTGAGAAAGCCAATGCTGTCGATGCAATCTCAGGAGCTTCCATCACAAGTAAGGCTCTCGGCGTTTCCATCAACAACTGGCTCCAGGCATACAAACCATTCCTCAAAGCTGCCGCTTCCAACGTAGCACAGCCGGAGGAGGAGAATGCAGCCGATTCCCTCAGCGTTTCAGCTGATTCACTTGCAATCGCCAAATAATGAGGAGGAAATAAAATGAATGCAAAACTTAAAGAAACAATATTGAACCCGATTCTCAAGGGCAACCCTATCACTGTCCTCGTACTCGGTATCTGTTCCTCATTGGCTGTGACCGTGCAGATGAAGGGAGCCTTCGTAATGGGCCTTTCAGTAATCGTCGTTACAGCACTTTCAAACTTCATCGTATCTCTGATGAGGAATTCAATTCCTAACAGAGTTCGTATCATCGTCCAGCTCGTAGTTGTGTCGCTTATGGTTATCCTCGTGGACCAGTTCCTCAAGGCATACGCATACAGCATTGAGACCCAGCTCTCTGTCTATGTGGGACTTATCATCACAAACTGTATCGTAATGGGTCGTATCGAGGCTTTCGGTCTCGGCAACAAACCGATTCCGTCACTTCTCGACGGTCTCGCAAACGGTGCCGGATATGCCATGATTCTTCTCATCGTCGCATTCTTCCGCGAACTGCTCGGTTCAGGAACCCTCTTCGGATTCCGGGTAATCCCGCAGTGCTTCTACGATGCAGGTTATATGAACAACGGACTTGTGATTCTTCCTCCTGTAGCACTCATCCTCCTCGGATGTATCGTATGGGTACAGAGAAGCATCCAGAAAGATCTTCAGGAGAAATAACAACTAACACGCAAGTAATATGGAATATATAAGCTTATTCGTAAAGTCAATTTTCGTTGACAATATGATTTTTGCATACTTCCTCGGTATGTGTTCATACCTGGCAGTATCGAAAAACGTGAAGACAGCTTCCGGACTTGGTGCGGCTGTTATCTTTGTGCTTCTGGTCACATTGCCTATCAACTACCTCCTGAACACATACGTGCTCAGCCCGGGTGCATTGAGCTGGCTCAGTCCAAGCCTCGCAAGCGTTGACCTCAGCTTCTTGAGTTTCATCACATTCATTGCGGTCATTGCCGCTATCGTTCAGCTTGTCGAGATGGTTGTCGAGAAATTCGCACCGACTCTCTACTCTGAACTCGGTATCTTCCTGCCTCTTATCGCAGTGAACTGCGCAATCCTCGGTGGTGCGCTCTTCATGCAGCAGAAGGATTTCGTCAATGTCGGTGAAGCAACTGTTTACGCTCTCGGTTCAGGTATCGGCTGGTACCTCGCTATCGTGACATTGGCCGCAATCAGAGAGAAGATGTCATACTCCAATGTGCCTGCACCTTTGAAGGGTATCGGTATCACATTCATTACCGTAGGTCTTATGGCCATGGCATTTATGACATTCATGGGTATTTCACTTTAATAGGAGACTTGAGAAATGAATGAAATTACTCTTACAATTATAGCCTCTGCAGCAACTATCACAATAGTTACGCTTATTCTGGTAGTCCTGCTGCTCTGGGTAAAGACAAAACTTACCCCTAGCGGTACAGTCAAGATCGACATCAACGGAGGAAACAAAATCCTCGACGTAGCTCCTGGCAACTCCCTCATGGGAGCACTCGCTGAAGAGAAGATTTTCCTTCCTTCTGCCTGCGGCGGTAAAGCAAACTGCGGACAGTGCAAAGTCAGAGTTCTCGAAGGTGGCGGAAATATCCTCCCGACCGAAACTGGATTCTTCAACAGAAAGCAGATCAAGGACAACTGGAGACTCGGTTGCCAGGTCAAGGTTAAAGAGAACCTCAAGATCGAAGTTCCTGAGTCTGTACTCAGCGTCAAGAAAGTTGAATGCGAGGTCATTTCCAACCACAACGTTGCAACCTTCATCAAAGAGTTCACTGTCAAACTTCCTGCTGGTGTGCATCTCGACTTCAAGTCAGGTGAGTATATCCAGATTGATATCCCTCAGGGAACATTCAATTTCAGTGACATTGACGTAGATCCTGAGTACAGGGCAGACTGGGAGCACTTCAAGTTCTTCGACCTCAAGTGCGTAAACCCTGAGCCTACAATGAGAGCTTACTCTATGGCCTCTTACCCTGCTGAGGGCGATATCATCAAACTTAATGTGCGTATCGCAACTCCTCCATTTGACAGGACAGCGCCTAAGGGAAGCAACAAACTCCTGCCGGTTAACCCTGGTATCGGTTCTTCTTACATCTACACTCGTCACCCTGGTGACAAGGTAATGATTTCAGGACCATTCGGTGACTTCCTTCTTCCTAAGGATGACCCGGATTCACAGGAATACATCTTCGTCGGTGGTGGTGCAGGTATGGCTCCGCTCAGAAGCCACATCATGCATCTGTTCAAGACTCTCAAGACCAAGAAGCAGGTCAACTTCTTCTATGGTGCACGTAGCTTGAAAGAGGCATTCTACCTCGAGGATTATGCTGAAATCGAGAAGGAGTTCCCTAACTTCCACTTCCACCTCGCTCTCGACCGTCCGGATCCGGTAGCCGATGCAGCTGGAGTGAAGTATGTGGCAGGATTCGTTCACAACGTAATGTACGAGACATACCTTAAGGAGCACGATACTCCAGAGGATATCAAGTACTTCATGTGCGGTCCTCCTATGATGGTCAAGTCAGTCAACACATTGCTTGACAATCTTGGAGTTCCACCAGAGAACGTACTCTACGACAACTTCGGAGGTTAATCCTTCACTTTAATCATAAAACCCGTTTGGATGCATTTCCAGACGGGTTTTTTATTTGATTATATGTTCTTAAACCACCTCACGACAGTTTTTTTAAATTTTCCGGCAATTTAAGAATCATAAAAACATGCACTTAATAAGCCACTTTTCTGAGATTTGACGAAAAGGTCAGAATATATTTGCAGCAACAAAATAACTGCAAATGACACGATTCACAGACAACTGGACAAGCCGGCAAACAATTCAGCCTAGCTTAACAACATCTAATCATCACACGGCCGTTCTGACCGTAGCCTTGCTTTTACTATCATCCCTGCCGGTGTTCATTTCGTGTATCATTGACGACAGTTATTATCATAATGAAGAGGGATCCGGTGCCCCGAAAACTGTTAAGACAATTCTGACCTTTACGCCTGAGACGGGTACGATGGCAGACGGGACACTGGATATCTTCTTCTTTAATAATGACAGACTCAGAAAACTCGATTCATATCAGAGGACACAGATTCATAAGAGCAATATCATAGAAGCGGCATCAAGAGAAGGCGACAAGATTATTGTGGTCATCGCGAATTCCCACATAAAAGAGGAGGACTGCGAAAACATATATGACTATGCAGACTTGTCCGGATTATATGCCGAGCTGAAAGATGAGCGTTCCGACTACCCTATCCTGTGCGCGGAAACCACAGTAAATGCCGGACATGAAAGAAGATGCGCCATAACGCTGGAGCCGCTCATGGCACAGGTCAAAATCAACAGCATCAGCTGTGATTTTTTCAACAAGCCTTACTCGGATGCAGAACTGACGGATGTCAAGATATATCTTACAAATATCTGCAGCCGTTATCCAATAGCAGGACAGCAGCCGTCAGTCCCGGAAAGCATCATCGACTACGGAAAATTCGAGCCTGAAGATACGTCAGGATTCATTGACAGGCACCTGTTCTATCAGAGACTGGACAGTCCACTTAATGCATCCGTCATATATCCTGAGATTATGCTCTACTGCTACCAGAACATAGTGGAAGAGGAGGCTCTGGGATCTCCTTTCACAAGGCTCGTGATCGAAGGAACTCTGAACGGCGAAACCACATATTATCCTATCAATGTCAACAGAGGTGTCTGGAGCAGTCCGGACGGCAAAGCCGGAGTCTCAAGAAATGGCTGCTATGTATATGACATAACCATATCCCAGCGTGGAGTTCCCTCCCCTGACACTCCAATAGAGCCGGGAACAGTCACGTGCAACTTAAGCATAACACCTTGGCAGGAACAAGATAAAAGAAACGTAACCTTCTGATTATAAGACAATGCCACACAACACTTACAAATTGACGACAGCAATCATCATGTCGATACTCGTGTCATGTTCCAGAGATACATCATCATACGACATGGCAGAGGCAATGCTGACATTAAACACAGGTACAATGTCCGTCACGCGCACCACGGATCCGGACGAGGAAAGGATTACTGACCTGAACATCTTCATATTCGACGAAAACGGAAGCCTGGAACGCCATGTGTTTCTCGGCAGGAATTCACTTCCTTCCACGAAAAACGGCATTGAATACAGATTCACTTGGCTTCGCGGCAAAAAGTGTCAGGTCTATGCATGTTCCAACTTCGGATTCGACATTGTGGGCATCAGCTCGACGGAAGACCTGAAAGAATACCGATATCATCTTTCTTACCCGGATGAATACAGCCGTGGCGTACCGATGTGCGGGAAAAGCGACATTACTGTCATTGACAATAACAACAGCGTCATCAATGTCAAGATGGAGAGGCTGATGGCCAAGATCTCCCTGTCGATAGACCGCAGGAAACTGAACAAGAACATCAGTTTCAATGTCAGGAGCGTGAGAATCGGCGGCTGCCCCAAATCTGCGGCATTGTTCTCACCTAGCGCGGCAGAAGGAAGCAATGACGTATTCAGCAACGGCTATATGAAGAGTTACAGCGATGCCGACGACCTCAACATTGATGAAAAGACAGGTATAAGCAGAGAAGTCAATGTCTATATGCTTGAAAACAGGCAGGGCAATCTGCTTCCAGATGCAAAGACAGAAAAGGACAAGATTCTGGATTCATCAGATGCCCTGTCCGAAGTATGCTCCTACATTGAGTTGAAAGCCGAGTACAAGTCAGACTCTCTGTTCACGGGACCCGAAGAATATCTCATCTACAGGTTCTACCTGGGTGATACCCCTTCAAACTTCGATGTAGTAAGAAACTGTCACTACCACATTACGGTTGTTCCGAGCGGGTCAGGAATTGAGGAGGACAGCTGGAGAATCGACAAATCCAATCTGTACAGATACGGAAAAACTGCCATCACGGTCCATCCGGCAAAATATCTGGAAGGAAAGGTAGGTGAAGACCTCCATATATGGGCTGAAGTAAATCCGGAAGGCGCAAGGATGGAGTTCGGCAAAGAAGAACTCGAATACGACAAAAGCCGTGGCATATACGACTATTCCATGGACAAGGACAATCACGGAGTCACGCTGCACCTGAAAAGTCCTGGAAGTGGAATTGTCTATATCGAAGCCGGTGCGCCTGCCGATGCTGCGGAAATGGTTGCAATAACTGTCAATCCCTGAACACTTATGAACAGATATATTTCAATTCTGCTGGCAGGACTGGCAGTTGCCAGTTCTACTGCGTGTCATGAGATAACGGAAGACAAGGGCACTGAAAGTCCTCTCAGACCGGAAATAATAGCCACCAAGGCCGATTATACCGCTAATTTCTGTGTGGGAGACAGTTTTTCATTGTCCGCTTATCTTGTCGAGCCCGATAAGGAACCTGTCACGGATTATCTCTGGAACATGAAAATGACATTGACAGGAAACAAATGGGTCGGCGAGTATCCGGTCTTCTGGATGGATGGACAGGAGATTGAATTCTATGCAGTCAGCCCTTATTTCAGAGAACAGGACAGCAGCCGCGGCATTCGTCCCGGGACTCCCGGAACCAGTCCAGTGTTGTATTATGACACTCCGGAAAGCACTGTGTTCCAGACAGATATACTTGCCGGCATTGACAGGCGCTCTTCAGGCGTGGTCCATTTGGAGTTCAACCATATAACATCGTGTGTCAGGTTCGCCGTAGGAAGCAATTTCGAAGAAGGAGCCAAGGTAAAGTCTATAACAATCTCCGGAATTGCCGGTTCCGGAACATACCATCTCGACAAAGGGACATGGGAAACCGGAGACCGGAAATACTCTGTACATGACAATGATATAGGTTTCACAATGAAAAACGGAATGGGCAGGGGGACCATCATTTCTGAGCGGTATTTCTATCTGCCCTCCCAGAACTTTACGCAAGATGGTGACGCAGTACATATCAGCATTGATGAAGACGAGTTCATCACGGATGGCGAGATTCCGCTGAACGGAACCACATGGGAGCCGGGAAAGATATACACATTTTATCTGAATTATTACGGAGGGCGTTTCTCCGCCACAGACACGGAAACACTTTTCAAGGCAGGTCATTATGAAATCGATGACTCTGACGAGATAGAAGGAGAAATTTAGAAAGACAAGTGATATGAAATCGAAATTGACATTGATAAGCGCTGCTGCCGCTGTTGTACAATTGGCGTCATGCAATGGAAATCCTCTTGAGGATATTGACTACAATGACCCTGTTTTTCACGCTCTGACTGAGACGGAATCAGGGACAAAGACTATGCTCGGAAAAGAAGACAATGCAGGAAATGTCCCGATAATGTGGTCATCCGGGGACGAAATCATAGTGACCGGTGACAGCAGGGAGAAAGCATGTTCATACTATAAGACAGCAGACAAGAACACATCTGCAGCTGAATTCAGATATGACAGGAGTAAAAACGGGAACCGGAGGACTCTCAAGAAAGACAAATGGTATGCCTTCTATCCGTCATCTTCGTATTCATTCTCCGGAGAAGAACATATCATGGAACTGCCTCAGAAGCAGACATATTCACCTGACAACATAGGAGAGGGAGCCATGCCGATGTATGCCGTGTCCGATGACGACAATCTGAGTTTCCGGAACCTCTGCGGAATATTGCGAATCAGATTGAACTCTCTGAAAAACAGATTAAGTATCAGCAGGATAAAGATTGCATCCGACAAGGACCTGAGCGGTAAAATAATACGGTACTCGGCCCAGGATGGAATCGGATATCTGACAAGTGAAGGGAGCAGCAAGGCTAGCGCGTGGCTGGAGTGCCCCAAAAACGTAGTCCTATTCTCCGATCCTGCTGATTTTTACATAGTTATGCCTCCAGGACGCCACTCTAATTTCAAACTCCAGTTGTGTGGCAGCAACGGTGTGAATTTCATATATGCCACGCCGAAACCGATAATAATCGAACGGTCAGGAATCACCACTCTGGATTTGGACCTGTCGAAATTCATATGCACAGGCACTGATGATATAATTGCCGGCAAGGACAACAGCGCCCTTACGGGACTGGAATACTCTTTTACAGGAGGTGATGAAGACATCTTTCTTTTTAAAGATGGTGAGAAGGGTAACATTGATCTCACCAGCATGATCAGCGAGAATTATGAGAATGGTGACTCCGTGACCAAAGGAGTAGCCTGGCATAGTGAATTCAGTACAGACGGAGGAAAGACATGGAGCAGGACACTGCCTGACATGTTCTCTTCATTTACGCTTTCCGGAAATGGCGATAAAGAGCACGATATCATTTCATACGAAGTGACGCAGTCTCCTGATGACAGGGAATGCAAAGTAAGACTGGTGCAGGAAATGAGCGGAAAGAACAAGGAATTCTCTGTCAGACAACTGTCCAGCGCCATCATCGTTGAAGTGGAAACCAAATCGGCAAATGAACTCCTGACCATATTCTACAGGAACGGCAACAATATTGAGACCGCATATTACGATGACAGGACGTCCACGTCTTTTAAGCCGTCCAATTATGAAGAAGTCATAACCCACAAATACAAAGACATCGGCATCCACAGGGTTATCCTGAAAGTCAGAAAAGGTATACCGGCTCTGGAGAATCTTTTCCTCAAGAACTTTTATGTCAAGTCGCCTTACAGAATCCACTCCGTGGATATCAGCCATGTCGATTTTACGGAAATAACCAGCCTGAAGAAATTGTTTGACAACTGCGTCAAGGTCTCGAAAATCATACTCCCCGCACCGGGGACAAAGACACCGGTGCTCAAGAACATTTCAGGCCTGTTCTTCAACTGCCAGTCATTGAAAACAGCCGACTTGAGATGGATTGACAGCAAAGTACTTGAGGATATCTCGGATTTATTCAAGTATTGCTATTCTCTGGAATCAGTTGACCTGAGTTCAATATGCACTGACCATGTAACAAACATGGCGAACACGTTCTACTACTGTCGTAGTCTTAAAGAACTGGATGTGAGACATTTCAAGACATCAAACGTCACTGATTTCACAGGCATGTTCAGTTCATGCACAGGACTGACCGCCCTTGATGTCACCGGCTTTGACACCTCAAATGCCACCTCAATGACTACCATGTTCAGGAATTGTTCATCCCTCAGGACTCTTGACGTCTCAGGATTCAACACTTCAAAGAACACAAGTTTCGGCGACACGTTCAGCGGATGCGAATCGCTCGAAGAACTAGATGTCTCAGGATTTGACACAAGAAGCGCCAAATATTTCAATGGGACATTCCAAGGATGCCGGAAACTCAAGAAACTGGACGTAGGCGGATTTGACATGTCTGAGGCTGTCAATACGTCTGACATGTTCAATTATTGTTCATCTGTCACCGAACTCGACGTCTCAGGCTTCAGGACAAGTTCCCTGGAAGACATGAGCTACATGTTTTCGTCCATCAATGTTCCGCATCTGGATCTGTCAAAATTCGACTTTTCCTGTGCGACCAATATGAGAGGAATGTTCTCTTACTGCAAAACGGACTCGCTCGTATTGTCCGGGATTCATGCACCGAATCTCACCAATGCGTACATGATGTTCTTTCAGACCAATACAAAAAGCATTACGATAAAAGACCTGGAATGCCACGAAGGATGCAGTTTCAGCAATATGTTCAACCAAAGTACTGTGGAAAAAATAACATTGACCAACTTCAATGGTGCAAATGGATCTGATATGAGCTACATGTTCAACTCCTGCCGCCATCTGAAGAGACTCATTCTGGACAATTTTTCCACAGACAATGTCCAGAACATGAATCACATGTTTACGGCCTGCTACATACTGGAGGACCTCGACTTGTCCATGTTCAAGACATCAAATGTCACAAATTTCAACTGTATGTTCCAGGGCTGCAGGGCACTTACGTCAATGGACCTGTCATCTTTCGACACGTCGAACGGAAAGGAATTCTACAGCATGTTCGAAGACTGCACAGGGGTTTCAGAACTGGATGTCAGCAATTTCCGCTTCAGCAGTGCGACCAGCATGAACAATTTGTTTGCAAAAAACTACAATCTGCGTTCAATACGCATGGACATGAGAGACATTCCGGCAAACTGTACCCTCAGCAAGGTCGTGTATGGTGTAATGACTGTCGGAACAATGTTCTGCAAAGACAACGTACAGGATTCGAGAATAACCGAGTCCCTTCCAAAAGACTGGACCATCTCATCATTTTAAGATTCAGCGATATGGACAAACGCAACTATCTGATTTTCATATCAGCATTGACACTATTCTCATGCGGGAAACAATACGTGACGAAATCTCAGGACGATTTTGTCAATGCTGAAGTCATCTCACCTTCCTATACACGCGTCTCCACGGGAAATGAAACTGGAGGCAAGATTCCGTTGATGTGGGAAGCAGGAGACAGGATTAGAATCTTCGGAACCGGATCTTCTGCCGGAAGCACATATGTCACCTATGATTCCGGGACAAAAACAGCCAAATTCAAATACGATGAAACTGTCCCGGACAATGTGAGACTCCCCTGCGGAGAGACCTTCACGGCTATGTATCCGGCAGAATATCTGCCTTCCGGACGAGTAGTGACTTTCCCCGGGCAGATTACCATTCCGTATCCGGAAAAGAATAATTCACATATGCCAATGCTCGGTTATGGTGGGCGCAAGTCAATGATATTCAGATATTCAGCCGCCGCAATCAGAGTCAGGCTATATAGTCTGACAAAGAATATTCCAATGCAGGAACTCCGTATCGGCGCCCGACAGGACATGAGTGGAGGAGCCGGCAAGATAGAAGACAACGGCACCATCACGTGGTACAATACCGGAAACGAAGATTCCATTTTCGGGAATATCGTGAGAGTCCGTATCGGCGGGAACACGGATGGGAACGCCAATGAAAACACTGATGAAAATGCAACTGGCATGGCTGAAATTACCACCAATGATACAATAAGCCTGACCATATCGGTACCGCCGGGAGAGTATTCAAACCTGGCGTTTCAGATACAGGATGTTGAAGGGAACTGGCACTCCTATTTTGTTCCGGGAAGCAAGACTATGGCACAGGGGACATTGACAAGTTTCACATTGCCGTGCGAAGCATTCAGCAGCGCGGACGGCCCCATTGAAAAAGGCCAGCACTTCAGCCCGCAAATCACAATGGAATACAAACTGACAGCCGCACACGATGCAGACAAGCACACGATATCTGTCGAAAGCTGCCGGGAAGAACAGTTCGCGGACGGAAGAATCCTGACTACAAACATACCATGGGCAACCGAATTCAGCATTGACGAGGGAGAGTCATTCAGCAAATCCGTGCCGCCGGATATCTTCGGAAGCTTTGACATCAGCGGGACAGGGATAAGTCATACGGCCGCCGTCACGGCAGGGACAGGCTCGTGCATAGTCAGAATACGTCAGCTCGTAAGCGGAAAGACACAGGACATCCGAATTAGTTGCCCTGGCCAAGCCTGAGATATTTGGCAGTATAAGTCTTACCATTTGCAGCAAGTTGCTCCGGAGTTCCTTCGAATACTAGACGTCCTCCGGCATCTCCCGCATCAGGACCGAGTTCTATGACCCAGTCTGCCGCACGTATCACGTCCATGTTATGCTCGACGACTACTACCGTATGACCTTTCTCCAGAAGCGCATCAAATGCTTTCAGCAACCTCTCCACATCATAGAAATGAAGTCCGGTAGTAGGTTCATCGAAGACGAACATTATCTTCTTGGATTCAGGACGGTCAAGCGACGAATTCATCGAGAGGAAATACGCCAGTTTGATACGCTGGCTCTCACCTCCTGACAAAGTGCTGCTGCTCTGCCCGAGCTTGATGTAAGACAGGCCTACATCCACCAGCGGCTGAAGTTTTCTGGCTATCGACTTGGCCTCCGGCTCAGGCTGCGCACCAAAGAAAGATATGGCTTCATCGACACTCATGTTCAGGATATCGTCAATATTCTTTCCCTTGTAGCGGACCTCCAGGATTTCAGGCTTGAAGCGCTTTCCTCCGCAGGCCTCACATACCATCGTCACGTCAGCCATGAACTGCATGCCGATATGCACGAAACCCTCACCCTGACACTCGGAGCAACGGCCTCCGTCCTGGTTGAAAGAGAAATATGATGGCGTAAATCCGTTGATTTTGGCAAACTGCTGCTCACTCATCAGTTTACGGATATCATCGTACACCTTCAGATATGTCACGGCATTGGACCTCGAACTCTTTCCGATAGGATTCTGGTCCACATATTCTATGGCTGAGATTCTGTCCAGATTGCCAGTCAGTTTTCTGAATGTTCCCGGCAAAGAACCGGTCTGGTTCAGATGCCTGTAAACTGCTGGATACAAAATATCACCGACAAGAGAAGACTTGCCGCTACCGCTGACTCCAGAAACGACAGTCAGGACACCAAGCGGGAACTTTACATTGATATCCTTAAGGTTATGCTCAAGAGCGCCTTCAATGCCAATGTAATATGTCCAGTCACGTTTTTCCCTGGAGACACGCTGACGGGTTCCTGTCAGATACTGGAGAGTAAGCGACTTTTCAACGACAGCTGCAGGCATCTCCGGCCTGACCTTGCCCTGGAAAACGACCTCCCCGCCATTGACACCGGCCAAAGGGCCCATGTCGATGAGCATGTCCGCCGCCTTGATGATTTCCTCATCATGCTCGACCACGACCACAGTGTTGCCAACATCACGGAGACGTCTCAGAACACTTATAAGCCTGTCTGTATCACGCGGATGCAGTCCGATGCTCGGCTCATCCAGAATATACATCGAACCTACAAGGGAACTGCCAAGGGCAGTGACAAGATTAATTCGCTGGCTCTCACCGCCGGACAATGTGTTGCATGCCCTGTTCAATGTCAGATAAGCAAGTCCGACATCGGAAATATACTGCAGGCGGGACATAATCTCGGCAATAGCCTTATCCGCGATGGAATGCTCATATTCAGTAAGTCTGATATCGCGGAAGAACGACAGAAGTTCGCCAGCATTCATGCAGAGGAGTTCGTAAATGTCCTTTCCTCCGACTTTGACATAGAGTGCATCTTTCCTGAGACGGCTGCCATGGCACTCATGACACACTGTCCTCCCGGAATAACGGCTCAGGAGATATTTGTACTGGATTTTATACCTGTTGGCCTCGACCCACTTGAAGAATTCATTGATACCGATAAGGGATTCCTCCTCAGTTTCCGCTTTCTTGCCCTCCCAGATGAGATTCTTGACCTTCTCGGAAAGATTGCAATAAGGTTCGAAAATAGGAATGCCATACTTGTCCGCGACACTTACAAGATGGTCCTTGAACCATCCCATTTTCTCACCCTTCCAGCACGCAATGGCCCCGTCATATATGCTCAACGTCTTGTCCGGGACCACAAGGTCTTCGCTCACGCCTATTATCTTGCCAAGTCCACCGCATACGGGGCATGCACCAAGAGGGCTGTTGAAACTGAACATATACTCATCCGGCTCACGGAACGTCATTCCATCAGCCTCAAACCGGTTGACAAAGCTCTTGATGCAGGTATCTTTCTCCCCGGATTCGGAAACGGACTCACGCCACACTGACATTGACCCGTTCCCCTTATTGAAACAGGACGCGATGGAGGCATGGAGACGCGCCTGCATGTCCTCCCAGTCAGGCTGCGGCATAGGCGACCCGTCAGACATGACTGGCAGCCCGTCGCGCATTGAAGGAATCTTCATCCTGTCCACCATAAGCATCAGCCCCGGCCGGAATTCGCCGGAAGAGGATGCCTGAAGGACATCGTCAATCCTAGTGACACCGCCGGCTTCGCTCCAAAGGCGGGAATAGCCCTCTTCTTTCAATGACAGCAGAAGCTCCACCTTATCACTGCGTCTGTCCCATCCCAGGTCCGCCAGAAGATATACAGATGTAGGAATCTTGCTCCCGAGCACAAACTCCATCACGTCATTTCCGCTATGGCATTTGACCTCAACTCCGCTCACAGGAGAGAAAGTGCGGCCTATCCTTGCGAAAATGATACGCAGATAGTCATATATCTCTGTGGTGGTAGCAACTGTAGAGCGAGGATTCTTGGTATTGACCTTCTGCTCGATTGCAATCGCAGGAGGTATGCCCTCAATGGACTCGACATCAGGCTTGCTCATTCGTCCCAGGAACTGTCTCGCATAAGATGACAGACTCTCAGCAAAACGCCTCTGCCCTTCGGCAAACAAAGTATCGAAAGCCAATGACGACTTGCCGGAACCTGAGATTCCTGTGACCACCACCAGCTTGTTACGAGGGATTTCGACGCTAACATTCTTCAGATTGTTAACTTTTGCCCCTTTGATTATAATGTTCCCACTATCTGCCATAAACGATTATCTAAGAATACCCGCACCTGACGAGGATTGTCAATGCCGGGATTATCAAACCAGACGACAAAAATAATCATTTGTAAAGAGACGACAAACTCCGGACGCAATAACTATGAACCTGCAGAACCGCAAACCCCCATATACGAAAAATGCCCCTCATTTTTCATGAGAGGCACTTGGCGGTGCGGAAGGGGCTCGAACCCTCGACCCCGGGCGTGACAGGCCCGTATTCTAACCAGCTGAACTACCGCACCGGAAGTTGCTGTGTTTGGTTTGTTTCTCAAACGCGGATGCAAAGTTACGTATAAAATTTGAACCTGCAAGTATTTCCGCCAAAAATTTTAACAAATTTGAAAATAAATTGTTTTAATGAGTAACAATAACGGCAAAACACAGACGAAAAAACCACGTCATCCTGCGACTGGCACAAAATGACGTGGTATAAACTTTCGAAAGATTTTCTGTCAAAAGTTATTTTTTAAGGATTACTTAACTTCGATCACCTTGTGGGCAACTTCAGGCTCGACTTTGACAATCTTAGGGATGTTTACCTTGAGAACACCGTGCTCAACCTGTGCGCTGATCTTTTCCCTGTCAGCATCGTCAGGAAGCAACATGGTCTGTTGGAATTTACTATAAGAGAACTCACGACGCAGATAATGTGCGTGCTTCTTCTCACCATTCTCTTCTTTGTTCTCCTGTTTCTTCTCCATATTTATGACGAGGTCGCCATTCTCATCGAGAGTGACATTGAAATCCTCTCTGGTCATGCCAGGAGCTGCAAGCTCGAGGTCATAACTCTTTTCGTTCTCAAGTACATTGATTGCAGGAGCTGTAGCATTTGACCTCTCCATCCAATCATTATCAAAGAAATCATTGAAAAATCCTGGTAACCAATTCTGGTTATTTCTTCTTGAAGGTACCATAATAAAATCTCCTATTTTTAATATTTTTATAATCATTTCCAATTCCGAAGTCTCAGTTCCCAAGGCCTGCGCCCTGCCGGAACCCTTCTGGAATCCGCCCCGTCTTTCAACGGAACGACTAGAGATAAGTCAATCTATGTGCCATTCCAGAAAAAGTCCCTTTCTTCGCCAAATTGGCATATAAAAAGACATTTTGACACCGATTTATTGCCATTTTGTCGCTTTTACCAGACAAGATGTCACAAAAACACATCCGTAAGCACTTCAACAACATTGATAATTACCCCGACAGTATGTATTTTTGCCGATAAAGAACAAAAACGACGGATGGCACGCGAAAACAAAAAGAAAAGAACATTGGCCGGAAGGCTCTGGAGGCTTCTGCTGGTAAAGATACCGGCAGCCTTCCTGGCATTGACAATCCTATGGGTCGTGGCACTCAAGTGGATTCCGGTAGCGGTTACGCCATTGATGATCCAGAGGAGCATCCAGCACATTGACGACAAGAATTTCCACACGCACAAGACCTGGGTCAGCTACAGGAAGATCTCTTCTGAAATGGCACGTGCAGTAATCGCCAGCGAGGACAACCTGTTCGACACGCACAACGGATTCGACTGGAAACAGATCAACCAGGCCATCTCGGACCACGAACAGAAAGGGAAACGGCTGAGAGGAGCCAGCACCATATCGCAGCAGACCGCCAAAAACGTCTTCCTCCTCCCAACCAGGAGCATCATCAGAAAAGGATTCGAAGCCTATTTCACGGTACTGATAGAGAAAATCTGGGGCAAAAGGAGAATAATGGAGGTCTATCTCAATGTTGCAGAAATGGGAAAGGGAATCTATGGAGCACAGGCCGCCGCGGAACGATTCTTCCACAAAGACGCGGCAAAACTATCCCGCAGAGAAGCCTGCCTAATAGCCGCCTGCCTGCCCAATCCATTGAAACGCAACGCATCCGCACCGACACAATATGTAAGCAGGAGAGCATCAATGATAGAAGGCTTGGAAGCGAAGCTCGTTTATCCAGACTGGGTGTACCACAGAAACAGGTCCGGCTCATCTGTAGATAAAGGAAGGACAGGAAAGAAAACGAACAAAGGAGCGAACAAGAATGTTCATAAGAAAACCCGATAATCCTTTGCAGAAAGGAATTCTGGTTCTAACTTTGCGTAATAAAACAGGCTTACGGGAGCCCTCATGAATCTTACGGCAAGAAACCCGTACGACTTGCCATAAAACTGAACATGGCGATGGACGCAATTGTAAAGACCGATTTCAATTTCCCGGGACAGGTCGGCAAGTATGTCGGGAAAGTACGCGATGTCTATGACATTGACGGCAAGTATCTGGTAATGGTAGTTTCCGACAGGATTTCCGCATTTGACGTGGTTCTTCCAAAGGGAATTCCTTTCAAGGGACAGGTACTTAACCAGATAGCAGCGAAATTCCTCGACGCGACATCCGATATCGTGCCTAACTGGAAAATAGCATCACCTGACCCTATGGTCACAGTCGGCTACAAATGCGAGCCATATAAAGTGGAAATGGTCATCCGCGGCTGCCTTGCAGGACACTCATGGAGAGAATACCAGGCAGGCAAGCGCACACTCTGCGGCGTAACCCTCCCCGAAGGCATGGTAGAAGGACAGATGTTCCCGGAACCTATCATCACCCCATCTGCAAAAGCATCTGAAGGACACGATGAAGACATCACCCGCGAAGAAATCATCGCACAGGGCATCGTACCGGAAGAAGATTACATAAAAATCGAAGAATACACCAGAGCAATCTTCAAGCGCGGACAGGAAATCGCAAAGAAAATGGGACTCATCCTCGTGGACACCAAGTACGAATTCGGAAAACGCGATGGTCAGATTTACCTCATGGACGAAGTCCATACACCTGACTCCTCACGTTACTATTACGCTGACGGCTACGAAGAAAGACTCCGCAAAGGCGAAAAACAGAAACAGCTTTCCAAAGAGTTCGTAAGAGAATGGCTCATGGCCAACGGATTCCAGGGCCAAGACGGCCAGAAAGTGCCGGAAATGACACCGGAAGTCGTTTCCCACATCACCGACAGATACATTGAACTTTACGAAAAGATCACAGGAACGAAATTCGAACGTCGCGAGTACTCTGCAGAAGGAATCTGCAACAACGTGACAGAATACCTGAAGACCATAAGATAGATCAATGCCATCGGGCAAGACGATATTTGACACTGCCCATATTCAGATGGTAAAACATACCGGAGACGGAATCCGCCCTCGACAATGCAGTCCTCACCCAGGAAACCGGGTCGATGACAAATTGGACCGGAGGGCGGATTCCGTCTTCAATAAAGCCAAGCCGCTCATAGACAGCACCATCCGTCCACTCCATATCAGCATAGCTCATGATATCATCAGGATGCACATCCTCCTCAAAGGCCTTAAGTACCTTACCCATTCCCCCTACAACACGCACATCAGGAAGAGAAGCATAACGCACCCACTCATAAGAACGCACAGTCCTACCCTCCTTCACCCAAGTCCTCCCGGAAGAGAAGGAAGCCACAGCCACCAGTTCTCCAACCTTCGTAAACACCCCATAGCGATATCTGGAAGCGGCATCACGATAAGAATGACACCTGTCCAGAAACGAAGCAGCCTCCTCTTTTCCGATTCTCGAAATGAAAGTATTTCTTGCAAAAATAGATCTGAACCGACCAAGCTGTGCCAGCAGCCTCGGCCTCATCATCTCAGGCCTTCCGCGCCACATATCCTCAGGCACAAGCACCTTCCTGCCGGACAATCCAGAAACCGCATCACACAGCCCGACATGCTGACTTTCAGCATCTTCCATTGACATTGACCTCACCGGAACAGGAATAACATTGACAGTGCCGCACACAAAGACACTGAACCCGTCATTGACAGTTTCAGTTGCTGCAATCCCGTTTTGCGAAAGGAAATCACGTATTTCAGAAATAAAATCCATCAGTCATCACTCCCCCGGGAAACCCTGTCCACAGCACTCATCACCTGATCGTAACCATAGCCACGCCCGAGCGCAAACCGAATCAGTTTCAGCCTCCACTGCGGATCCGCCTTCAGAGTCCTGTACTTCGCCGCAATCACCGACTCCAGCTTCCTGTCCGCAGAAGCCGCATCGATTTCCTTCAATGCCTCATCGACAGTTTTCCTGTCAATGCCCTTGCGCATGAGCATGAAACGGATCTTCTGGGCACCCCAGCCGGAAATGGACGCTTTTTCCCGGGCAAAGGCCGAAGCATAACGCAAATCATCTACAAACCGGTCAGAAACCAAAGACGCAACTATCTGTTCCGCAGCATCCTCGTCACCATCCATCGCCTTTAGAGCCTTGGTCCTCATGTCCGCCGAGCAGCACTCCTTCCTGGAGCACTGAGCCTGCAGACGCCCCAACACCTTCACATACAACTCATTATCCATACTCTAGAAATAAAGGCCAATGTTAAGATAAGCACCAGGCTTGTACTGCTTGCGTGACGCCCAATGGACATCGATTTCAACAGGACCTATGATGGAGTTGTAAGAATACTTGAGACCGGCCCCGAACACACCCTTAGTCTTGTCAACATGTCCGAAATCCTTAATCTCAGCGACAGTAACAGCATAGTTGAACATCGCCGTAAGGTAATTGTTCTTGAACAACTTGAAACGGAAATCAGTACGCGCTATAGCAAGGAAATTCGCACATGCCGTAGCATAGTTGATTCCGGCAAAAGTCATCTGCTGGTCAAGATATCTGCCCGGAATCGCACCGCCCATGACATTGACATAAGGCAAAGTCGGATCACCTCCGAAGAGATAACGCGCCTGCAGAGAAGGAATAATCGCGAGCGCACCCCTCGTCTGAGCCACCGCCTTCACATCGAAGGTCAATGAATGGAAAGGATCCACATGATAATTGGTTCCATGGAAAATCCATTCATAGCCAATTCCGAGAGTAAAGCCCCTCGTAGGGAAATAACCATCATCGAAAGTATCAGCCCTCATATTGCCGAACACTGACTGATAATTATTTGTAAGATGCCCGAAATCATAATCTCCGGAGACCTTGTCAGTCATCGCGGAATTAAGCTTGAAATAATTATTTCTGATACCCGCCCTCATATCGAACCTCCTCCAACGGATATTCGAAAGGTAGATTTCCTGCATCATATTGAAATAGGCCACCTTATAGTCACTGGTACCAAGTTTGAACTGATTACGGTCAGTCCACTTGAAAAGAAAAGAGGCATTCAGAGTAGGCCCCTTAGGCGCCATCAGATAGAAATGGGCCTTGCCATAAGGATTTGTACCCACCTTTCCGGTAAAATCGACTGCAGGTCCCTGAAGCCTGTGGACATTCAGACCGAAATTCAGCAACACCGAGACAATCTCCTCGGAATCAAACCGTCCACCGATTCCGAACTGATGGATAGGACCTCTCTTGCAATGAATCAGAAGCCCGAACGGCTCACTCTTCCCGACCAGTTCATAAGTCACGTAATCGAAGGCATTGGTACCGAAAATAATCGCCACAGCATCCTCAATGGCACCTTTTCCGATTGTCTGGTTCGGTCTTATGCCAATCTTTCCCATAAGGTAGCGGGACTCCTTGTCAGACACGCCGGTAATCTCCACGCTCGAAATCCTCACCGGCTCGGAATTGATGTCAATCGCCCTGCGGTTGTGAAGTTCCGTGCGGAAAGGACCTATCAATGATTTCAGGCTGTCCAGTTTGTCGATCTGTGTCAATGCTGCCTCATAGCCCCTGTCAATGATAGTACTGATGCTCCTGTCGTCGAAGCTCATCATCGTAAACTCATCCAGACTAGGCTTGATGGTCACGTCAGGAATCCCCACATTCTTCTCATACGACTCCCTGCCGAGCATGTCCACACCCTGGGAAATGATATCTCCAAGGTTATTGAGGCCGGAATAATCACGGAAACCGGACGAAAGGTCCACACCAATGATAATGTCCGCGCCCATGGCCTTCGCAATATCGGTAGGATAGTTGTCCCTCATGCCTCCGTCCACCAGCACCATTCCGTCAGTCTTCACAGGAGCAAATACTCCAGGTATCGACATTGTCGAACGCAGTGCCGTATTAAGTTTGCCCTCATACCAGATTTTAGGCTTGGCAGTAACCATTTCAGTCGCCACGCACACGAACGGGATAGGCAGTTCCTCGAACGACATATTGTCCTGATAACCTACTGTAAGCGAACTGAATATATTATTCACATTCTGTCCGAAAGCAAAGCCGGAAGGCAAACTGCCGAGCAGATTGTCCCTCACGACTCTAGTGGCATCCTCACCCTTGGCCGCGCCAAAATGAATCTGGTCATATTTCCTTTCAGTGCCGGTATATTGGACATTCTCCTCCATGCGCTCCACATAGTCCTTCTTGGCATAATAGAACGGGAACGAGAGAAGAATCTTCTCCTTGTACTTGCTTGTAGCGTATGAGATGTAGTCGCGCGGCACCTTGTCCGTCAATGCCACATCCCAGTCAAAGGACCTGAGGATGGAATCCATCTGTTCAGGCTGGTAGCCAAGGGAATACAGAGAGCCTATCAGACCTCCCATGCTGGTTCCGAGCACCACATCGACAGGAATTCCCAATGAGTCCAGACACTTGATGACTCCGATGTGGGAGGCGCCTTTCGCCCCGCCTCCGCTCAAGACCAATGCAACTGTAGGCCTCTTTTCACGTATCATAGAAAGATAATCCCGCAGAGACTCCAATGAAAGGGAATCGCGGGTTTCGTCAATGCCAGGAACCTGTTTTTCCGGCAGACTGTCCGCAAAGACCGGCATTGACGCACATAAAAATGACGCCAGTGCAGCCAACAATGTCAAAATTCTCCCACGCATAGCCTACAATAAATTAACAGTTAGTCAGATATTCTTATTTGTCACCATGTTTTCCGGCAAGCATACCGCAGGCCGCAAAAATGTCCTCACCCCTCGAAGCACGTATTGTCGATGTGATGCCGGCCTTGTTCAGACGGTCACGGAAAACCTCCATAACCCCCTCAGGAGAAGATACATATGGGAAGTCAGGAATCTTATGAAACCGGATGAGGTTCACGCGGCATTCCAGACCGGAAAGCAGACGGATAATCCCATCCGCATGACGCTTGTCATCATTGAAACCGGAAAACATCGTATATTCGAAACTTACACGCCTCTGGCCTGTGAAGTCATATTGACGGATAAGCGAAATCGCATCTTTCAGCGGATAAGCCTTCTGGACCGGCATCAGTTCGCCACGCTCATCAGGGAAGGCATCATGCATACTGATAGCAAGATGACACCTAGTTTCATCCAGATAGCGCTTGAGATTAGGCAAAACACCTATGGATGAGAGGGTTATACGCTTCGGGCTCCATCCGAACCCCCAGTCGGCAGTAAGAACTTCTATCGCTCTGCGAACATTCTCATAGTTATCCAAAGGCTCACCCATACCCATAAATACTGTACCTGTAAGGTCAGCAGCCTCATCCACTGAAATAAACTGGGAAAGGATATCGGCAGCCGACAGATTGCCATGGAACCCCTGACGGCCGGTCATACAGAACTTGCAGCCCATCTTGCATCCGGCCTGAGATGACACGCAAAGCGTCTTCCTGTCCAGTTCCGGAATCATGACAGCCTCAATGCTGCTGGACTCCACCTTTCCGGGATTTTCCCCTTCGATGGCATTCAGTCCGCCGCCGTAAGCGCAAGTCACAGGGAAAAGGTACTTCTTGGTACCGTCCGAGGACTCGCGGCAGTCCGAATAGGCAACCGCTCCTGTCTCATATTTCTCCGACAACTTCTCCCTTCCCGCCTTGGAAAGGTTCGTCATCTCATCTATTGTCTTTACTTTTTTCTTGTATAGCCACTGGGCAATCTGGCCGCCCGCATAAGACGGCAGCCCGCATTGGACAGCTATTTCCTTCAACTCCCCGGGAGTCTTCCCAAGCAGTTTATATTTAATCACTTCGCTCATAACTCTACAAATTTAACTAATTTTTCATTTCTAATTACTGCGTTTTTTCTATCTTTGTAAAGAATGCGGAATAATCCGCAGATAAGAACAAAAAATAACACATTATGGCTAAAGAAGCAGTAAAAGACGCCGGCGCCCAGGTTGATACCGGGAAACTGAAAGCGCTGCAGGCGACGATCGACAAGATTGAAAAAGACTATGGGAAAGGCACGATCATGAAGCTGGGAGATCAGCCACAATGGGATGAACATCAAGTAATACCGAGCGGCTCCATCGCTCTCGACCATGCTTTGGGAATCGGAGGATACCCTAAGGGCAGAATCATAGAGATCTACGGACCTGAGTCCAGCGGTAAGACCACCTTGGCTATCCACGCTATCGCACAGGCCCAGAAACAGGGCGGAATTGCAGCGATGATAGATGCTGAACATGCCTTCGACCGTTCTTACGCGAAAGCTCTCGGTGTAAATCTGGATACACTCCTCATATCACAGCCGGACAACGGAGAGCAGGCACTTGAAATCGCCGACAACCTCATCAGGTCAGGTGCCATTGACATCATTGTCATAGACTCAGTCGCAGCCCTTACTCCGAAGGCTGAAATCGAAGGTGAGATGGGTGACAACAAGGTCGGTCTCCAGGCAAGACTCATGAGCCAGGCCCTCAGAAAACTGACCGCAAACATCAGTAAGACAAACACTTGCTGCATCTTTATCAACCAGCTCCGTGAAAAGATCGGAATCATGTTCGGTAATCCTGAGACCACTACCGGAGGTAACGCGCTGAAGTTCTACGCATCAGTACGTATCGATGTCCGCAGGACCACCCAGATCAAGGATGGTGAAGAGGCTCTCGGAAACCGCACCAAGGTGAAGGTCGTAAAGAACAAGATGGCCCCACCATTCAAGAAGGCGGAATTCGATATCGTTTACGGTGAGGGCATCTCACACACAGGCGAGATTGTCGATCTCGGAGTCGAGTACGGCATCATCAACAAGAGCGGCTCATGGTTCAGCTACGGCGACCAGAAACTTGCCCAGGGCAGAGAGGCCACCAAGCAGCTGATTGCCGACAATGCCGAGCTCAGCGATGAAATCGAGGCAAAAATCAGAGAGGCACTCAAGAACGTCCACGACTAGGCCGGGACTCCCAGGCATCACTCTATGACACATCTTGAGAGACGCGTTGCAGTCTCCTTATCGATTATCCCTGCACGTTCGAGACCGGAAACGGTCCAAGACGAGCGGGGATTGTTGTTTCTGTAAAGCACTATGGCATTGGCAGTTCTGAAATCCCTCACATACGGATGCCTGCGGAGCGAATCGGCCGGCATTGACCACAGCCTGAACGGCGCCGGTCTCTTCCTCACCTCTATAAGGTCAGAAAACTTCGCAAACTTCTCTTCGTCAAGATGATAGATTTCCATAAGTTGCACGATGTCAGAATAGCCTCCCAGCTTCTCCCGATATGCCACCATCTTGGACGCAAAATATCCGCCGATGCCGGGAAGGGCGTCAAAAGCCGCCGAATCCGCAACATTGATATCGACAAGGGGTATGTCAATGAATTTTTCCAGCCTCCGGAACAGGGTATCAGACACCACATAGGACTTGGCGAAATCGCTCCGCCTCCAAAAACGACCACCTTTCCTGCGGTATGAGTCAATGGATTCCGCCTGCTTCTCAGTGAATCCCAGACGGCACAAGTCTGACACTGAAACCGTATTCGGATTAAACCTGAATGATTCGTAAGTGCGTGGCGTAAAGGCCCTTATGACTTTCTCCACCGGTTCGGGACGCTCAGCACGATGCCTTTCTGTCCGGGTTTCTCCACGCCTTTTGTCAATGCTACCATGCTGATTGACAGGCACTTCATTCACCGGACTTTGTATCACGAAAACCGTATCCGGAGCGGTCGCACCGGACAAAATCTTAAGCGTGGCAGCCCTGTGCACGAACAAGGCTGTCTGATAACCGATTATCAGAAATGCAAGGGCAATGGCCCCTGTTACAAATGATGCGGAAACACGTTGTTTCCTTTTCTGTTCAGACATTGTCTTTCCAAGCCACCCGCCCTGAAAAGATACATTACATTGACCTCCGGTATCCTCTTCCGGATGTCAGTTATTCTTCGTCTTCGTCGTATTTGGACTCCTTGCGCTTGCGTGCAGGTGCACCTGCAACGACTATTACGATTTCGCCTTTCGGCTCATGCTCACGGAACCAATCCGCGACCTCTGCCAATGTTCCCCTGCGGTGTTCCTCATGAACCTTGGATATTTCCCTTGCCACCGAACACTCCCTGTCAGGACCGAAGAACTCGGCAAACTGCTCCAGAGTCTTGACAAGACGATAAGGAGACTCGTAAAAAATCATTGACCTAGTCTCCTCGGAAAGCGCCTTCAGCAAAGTCTGGCGTCCTTTCTTCACCGGAAGGAAGCCTTCGAAACAGAATCTGTCGCATGGAAGTCCGGACGAGACAATCGCCGGAATACAGGCCGTTGCTCCTGGAAGTGTCTGTACTTCAATGCCTTCCGCTGCGCATGTCCTGACCAGCAGAAATCCGGGGTCCGAAATTCCTGGAGTTCCGGCATCGCTGATGAGAGCCACGTTCAGACCTGCAAGAATCCTGTCCTTGATGACGGAAGCGGTCTGATGTTCATTGAATTTATGATGTGACTGCAGTTTGCCATGAATGTCATAATGCTTCAGCAGTACAGAACTGGTCCTGGTATCCTCCGCCAAAATAAGGTCAGCATCCTGAAGGACTTTCACGGCCCTGTAGGTCATATCTTCTAGATTCCCGACAGGTGTCGGAACGATGTATAGTTTTCCTGTTGTCTCCATTGTCTATCAACACGTAATCAGCTGTTCTGACGTATCTTACGCCTTACGGCCATCATAAACCTGTGAACATTGTCCGAATAAATATCCCACTCCGGGAATGTCTCTGAAAGATATTCCACAGCCTTTTCCAATGTCGGGAATGAATTTATGCGGTTCACCACATCCTGGAACAGCATCGAGTCGTCACGGAACAGGCTGCAGATGAACAACACCCTATCATTGAGGGAAATAGCGCTTCTGACGTCCTTCACTTCCGAGCCCGGAATATCGGTGTACCACCTTGGCTTGTCAGGCCTTGAGTCAATGACAGCCTTGTGGACTCTGGCAGCATTGACATCATTCAATGTCCTGGACACAGGCTTCTTGGCGGCTGCAGGCTTCGCTTCTCCCCAGAGTTCCCCGAATACGCTTTCAGGCGCATCCTCTTCCGCAGCAGGAAGGTCCCCGACGGCAGTCTCAGACGCAGCAGGGATTTCCGGTCGTGACTCCACCGGAACGGATTCCGCAGGACCCTCTTCCACAGCGATAATCCCAGGCGCAGTTTCTTCCTGTACCGCCTCGGAAATCTCCGGCAAGAAATCTTCATGAACGAGTTCTATATGTTCGGCCACCTCGCCATTCTCTTCAGAATCAGAGGTTTCCGTTCCGTTAAATTCCGCTATGAGCTTTTCCATCACGGCTATCTTTTCCTTAAGTTCGGACAGGCCGCGCTCAAGTTCAGCCAACAATTCCTTCTGGTTGTCCATTTTCCGCAAGGTTACAAATTACACAGTTCATGTTCCGCATGTATGGAACACATATCACACAAAATTACGTTTTAATTGCGACAATCGGAATAGCAGCATGGAAAACTCTGAAAAAATATTGACCCGACATGAAAATCCCCCGAAAAATTTTCCGGACGCATGAAAAAATGTTAAATTCGCAGCCTATTCAAACAAAAGCCATGTATTCAGAAAACCCTATAAAATCAGGCTGCATAGAAGTGATATGCGGTTCAATGTTCTCAGGCAAGACCGAGGAACTCATTAGAAGACTGAAAAGAGCACAGTTCGCCAACCAGAAAATAGAAATATTCAAGCCGGCTGTTGACAAGAGATATTCTGACATGGACGTCGTTTCCCATGACCTCCACAGCATCCCGTGCACCCCGGTAAAGGACGCGGCCAAGATGCTCGAATGTTCGGATGAGACACAGGTCATCGGCATTGACGAGGCCCAGTTCTTCGGCGAAAACCTCATCGAGGTGGCCCAGACACTTGCAGACAAGGGTAAAAGAGTCATCGTGGCAGGTCTTGACACCGACTTCATGGGCAAGCCTTTCGGTCCTATCCCGGGTCTCATGGCCATCGCGGAGGATGTCCAGAAAGTCCATGCCATCTGCGTGAAATGCGGCAATCTTGCCAACCATTCGCACCGTCTGTCCAAGAGCCATAAGCTTGTGCTTCTCGGAGAAAAAGACATCTATGAGCCTCTGTGCCGCCAATGCTACAATGAGGCTATGGCTCAGGAGAATAAGGAAAGCGAGGATTAGAGTACCAGACCGGAGGCCTTGTTCCAGGACAAGGTCTTGTAGAACTCGTCCAGCTCCGAATTTCCGTCAGCCGGAAGGTACATGCTCAGGCCGCAATGCGTTCTGATATCGAAGTTTATGAAGGTGTCCGTTGCCGCGTTATACAGCACGCAATCGGACATCGCTTTGTTATAGCCTGCCATATCCGCCTCCGGAATACCGCTCTGGCGGAGGATGTCAGTCAAGTCATAGAACCAATGTTTCCTCGCGCGGAAATAGCCCTGGACATTGGCGGCATTGACAAGGGAAATCTGGTTGCGGTACTTGGAAAACAGCAACTTGCAAGACTCTGCCAGCCCGTCCAGGCGGGTGCAGTCTATCATTGATATTGTCAATGATCTGTAAATCGGGTCATCCTGATTCTTATAGTGCTGGTATGAGTCTTCGCAGAGGTTGTAAAGGTCCGGCTCGACCGGCTTCAAGACTCTCTGTGTCAATGTCGTATAGTCGCACAGCCCGTCTTCCAGAACCTCCGCCTGCGAGAAAACGAGCTTGTCGCACTTGTCTTTCAACGCATAGGCCACCTCGACGCAGCCCATCAGGCAAGCGTCAATGATAATGTAATCAAATTTCATCGGCAGTGCCTGCGCGAAAGTCTCGATTTCCATTTCATAGGTATTCCTGCTCGTAATATTGTCAATGCCAATGCTTTTCACCCTTGGCATCGAACCATCAGAGTTCGGGTCAATGTAAGGGACAGCCTGGAGTCCGGCGGTACCTGCCGTAATCTTGCCAGTAGAATAATAGCCTGATGGCAGCCATCCGCTTCCATGTGACGAGAAGACCATTCCGTAACTTGCATGAGGATAGAGTCCTTTCACGGTTTCCAGAACGTCGGTCATGGTAGATGCAGACACAGCTTCTTCGGTCGCCGGCCAGGTTTTCAATGTATCTGAGACCACTTTCCCCCATCCGTCCGCGGAAAGCCTTATAAGATATGATGGCGTTCTGTCCGTGTATCTTCCTGTCTCTGACAGCCTTCTGGAATAAACCAGAACCGCCTTTGACATTGACCCTACCAACGGGAGATAGCCGGATTTTATATCATTGACATCATCCTCAAGGGCAGCACACAGGGAGTTGAAGCCGGCGGAATACAGGATCATCACCTGCGCTTTTTCGGGCGTCACGTCCCGCACCGGTGTTGTCCCTTTGTTTCCCGGCATGTCATCAAATGTCTTGTCACACGCCACCGCCGACAACAAAAGCAAAGATGCCAATGCCGTCCATATAATATTGACCTGTTGTCTCTTTCCTCTCATAGTCTTTATCTTCGCAGGTGTCTGAAATCTTAGCTTCCCCATGGTAAACTTTTGTCGTTTCCAAACGCTCGACCTGCAAATATAACAAATTCTCAGATATCCCAAGCGGATAGTTTCACCTCAGGAGCAAAATAATCAGATTCCGCTGTCATCCTTTCTCGGATGATGTTCCAGAATGTCGTTCTGCCAAGTTGTGCTGTCCAGATGCGTGTAGATTTCCGTTGTAAGAATGCTTTCGTGCCCCAGCATTTCCTGTACGACTCGCAGGTCTGCTCCGCCTTCGATAAGGTGCGTCGCGAAGGAGTGCCGGAAGGTGTGCGGATATATTTCCTTGGTTATCCCTGCCAGCATGGCCTGTTTCTTCACCATGTTGAAAACGGATATGCGGCTGAGCTGCTTGCCGGATTTGTTCAGGAAAAGAATATCTTCGGACTTCGCATCCGCGGGCTCCGGACGGACCGCCAGATATGCCGTAACTGCCTCAGCTGCAGGGTCTCCCATAGGAACGACACGTTCTTTGTTGCCCTTTCCGACTACCCTGACGAATTTCTCTTGCAGATAGATATTTGAGATTTTCATGTCGGACACTTCCGTGACTCTGAGTCCGCATCCGTAAAGCAGTTCGAGGATAGCCCTGTCGCGTATGCCGCCCCACTTGGATTGGTCCACGGAGTTCATAATGTCATTGACTTCATCAATGGAGAGCACTGAGGGGAGGTAGCGGCCGATTTTGGGGGTGTCAATGCCGTCGCACGGATTTTCCGCAATGACGCCGTCTATCTGGAGCCAGCCGAAAAATGACCGGAGCGAGCTGAGAATCCGGGCCTGCGTCCTGCCAGTTATCGCCGGTCCTTCGTTAGGGTCAATGCGGGTGCCAAGGTATTGCCTGATGTTCTCGCCCGCGGTTTTTTCCAATGTCACTCCGGGACCGGACTCCGAATCAAGCCATGACGCGAATTCCTTCACGTCCGAACTATATGAATTATAAGTATTTAAGGACATACCCCGCTCCAAGCGAAGGTATGTCCTGAAACCTTTGATATATTCCTCGGTAGAGTTATACATATCGAATAGTGATTACGGAATCATCAGATTCCGGCCGAAGAACAGCGAAGCGCTGGCCTCGAGCGATGGTGCGCACGTAGGCCCACTCCCCCATAATGGGGGCCGGGGGGGGGGATTAAAGGGCACTATATTTATGACAGTATTCCAGCATCTGGCCCATGTAGTCGTCAGGATAAACGACCTCGTAATCCACGACCTTGCCATCCTTCTCTACCGGCACGATATCCGGATTCACGAAACCGCCATAAGGCTTGAGACCTAGAGCAGCATAACGTGTCAGAACCTCCTTGTGAAGTTCAGGATCCACATCGACAGCATACTTCATGATAAGATTCTTGCCAGCCTCGTAGTCGCCCTCTGACTTGATTCGCTGAATCTCAGCCAGAAGCTTGCCGAACAAAACACGGAGCGCCTCATAGTCATTGACAACAAAATAAGTCTTGCCGCCCTTGACCTTCTTCTCGATGACATTGTCCTTCATGCCCTGCTCGTAGCACCAGGCAGCGATGAGCTGACGGTTCTGCATGTGCGCCTCAGTTATCTTGCGGCCGAGTTCAATGCGGGTGAGCTGTGTCATGAGACCGTTGCGGATGTAGTTCGCATAATGAGGTTTGTATGCCTCCGCTGAAATGATACCAAGTTCAACGAGCTTAGGGTCAGCGATATAATAGAGTCCAAAGAGGTCTGCTCTGGCTTCCTCGAGGGCAGAAGCATACTCTCCCATCGCTGAAGTTGACACGCCCGGAAGAAGCTGTCCTGAACCATGTCCGAGGCACTCGTGAAGGTCAGTGTGAATCTCGTCGGCATACGCGCCATACTTCTTCATCATTGACTTTTCCTCATCAGAATAAGCGAACTCCTCGAGCACTGACTTAGGAGACTCGTTGGCTGCAGCGTCATAGGCGTGGGTAATATTGGCAATTGTCACAGACTTCGAGCCGTGCTCCTTGCGGATCCAGTCCGCGTTCGGGAGGTTGATTCCGATAGGAGTTGCAGGGTAGCAGCCGCCACCGAGGCAGGTCACGTCAATGACTTTAGCGGAAACGCCCTTCACGCTCTTCTTCTTGAAACGAGGGTCGATTGGGGCATTGTCCTCGAACCACTGCGCGTTCGAACTCAACACTTCGGTACGGGCTGAAGCGGCAGAATCTTTGACATTGACAACAGACTCCCAGTAAGCTTTTCTTCCGAGAGGGTCGTTGTAGTCCTCCACGAAGCCGTTGGTGAAGTCCACGATGCCGAGGGTGTCATTGACCCAAGTGATGTTATACTGGTCCCAAAGTTTCAGGTCGCCGGTCCTGTAATATTCCTGAAGCTCAGATATTTCCTTCTTCTGAGTCTCATTCTCAGCCACGGCCTTTGCTTTCTCGAGTTCTTCGCAAATCTTCTCCAATGCCGGGCCGTAGATGCCGCCGACTTTCCATGCTTCCTCGCGGATGACGCCGTCTGCGCCCTTCACAACCTTCGTGTTGAGACCATAGGAAATAGGTCTAGGGTCGTTCGGGTCAATGATACCTGCGTAGTATTTTTCGACTTCGTCTCTGGTCACGCCTTCGTAGAAATTGACTGAAGAAAGAGCCACGATATCGCCCTCGCTTGCAGATGAGCGTCTATACGGATACAGGTCAGGTGAATAAATCACAGGAAGGATGGCCTCGCATTTTTCGCCCTCGCCTACCGCTTCCATGATGGCGCGGAAGTATTCCTGACTGCATTCAGGGAAGAATTTCTCTTCTCCGTAATGGTGATGGATACCGCTGCTGAAGAACACGCGCTTAATATATGTCATCAGCTGTTCGAATTCTTTAGTTGTCCTGTCACCTTCATAGCATTCCACGATGTTCTGGAGGACTTTGCGGACTGCCAGGTTTTCTTTGCAGTTCTGGTCCCAGTAGATGTCCCAGCCGTACTTTGCAGCTTCGCTCAGATGATAGATGTACTCTTTCTGCTGCAGCGACAGCTTTTCCCATCCAGGAATCTGGTAACGCATAATTTTCACGTCTGCAAATTCATCGATGAGATACTTGAAGTTCTCGTCTGCTGACTTGCTTCCATTGCCGCATGATGTTACGGCAGCGGCTGATGCCAATGTCAATAGCATTTTGGTAATGTTTTTCATATAATCTATAAAGTGTTTGTGTATTCAATGCCAGTCTGTTACGGCTGCTGTTCCGGCCTTATTGCCAGAGGTGACATCCGGACTCAGTGGTTTCAGCCCCGTAGCGTTCACGATGTCCGGTGGTCTTCCGTAGTTTGCAGACATCAGAGCCTTCAGAATTGTGCCCCTGCCGATTGTCAGAGGTTCACTACGTCGGACTTGTATATCACGTGGTAGTCGGTACTGTCCGCGTCGAGAACAAACATCTGGTAGCTGCTTCCGCCCGGATAGACTCTCACGACGATATGGCCCCACGGCTTGAACTTGCTCCACAGTTCCTCTCCGAGTTTCTTCCTCGACTGGTTCACTGTTATGTAATAGTCTCTGTCGCCTCTCCATACCTGCGGGTCGCAGATTCTTGTCATCGTGGATACGACCGGATGATTCTCGCTACGTGCGTCAATGATAATGACCTGTGGTGACAATGTCTGGAGGAAGAACGCGTTGCATGTGTCGAAATATCCGTGGTGGTTCGCCTTCATGACCGTCACCTTTCCGCAGACCTTAGCCACCGGAGTCTCGAAGTCTCTTTCCTGTGACTTGTAAATCGGCCAGTTACCTCCCGAGAGATCTCCGCCATTGTAGTACGAGAATTTTCCGTAACGAAGTCTGATTGCGCAAGAGTTCATGTTTTCGTCGAAGAGTCCCGTGTCTCCGCTATACATTTTCTCGGACTTGGTTCCCCGTCCTGTCCACACTTCCCCGTTGGCCGCCAAGTTCCTGATTTCAAATTCCTTGGCGTATGGTTTAGGGTTATGGACCATCGTGAACTGTTTCCTGCTTCCCACCTGGAATTTTTCTGCGACTGTTCCGTGCTGCGCAATATAGTTCACGAAGTTAATGTAATGTGGCATGAAGCCCTTGTCGGCATTGAGCACCTTCTGTTTTGACGGAAAATCATATTCAGGATATGCCCTGTCAACGAATTTATTGAAGTGGATTTTTTCTCCTACCAATGTCATTCCTGACAAATCGTATCCGTGTGTCCCCGGCAGAGCATCCTTTATAGTTCCGATATGATCATTATGAAGATGCGTAACCATCGCATAATCAAGGTTTTCCTTATCCGGCAGCTGTTTCAGGAAATGCTTTATATATATCGCCTGCCATTCGCCCGGTTTCTTGGTTGCATCAGGGTGCTGAGTATCTTTTGCCTTGGCATTGTCTCCAGCATCAATCATCATAGTAGTTCCGTCCGGCATGATTATCAACGCCGCATCGCCACGTCCGGTAGCGATTGTGTGGATATCCAGATAACCTTCCTTCCATTCCGGCAAATATTCCGGATTCTGCCCATAGGCCATTGCCGCACTCATCAATGCGGCCAAGAATAAAATTCCTTTTTTCATCTGTTATTTCGTCCTATCGTTTCTAGGCCGGCATTTTCCTGCCAGCGACACGATACATCTTACAAAAATAAACATTTTGTGGAATATTCAAGCGGATAGCACGCGGAAAAGACGCCATAGCCGGCATTTGTGATGGTCCAGTTCCGGTAGTCAGGAGTGACTTACTGATTCGGGATGACGCGGATTAAAGGATTATTACTGGTGTAAGTGATCATTCCGTAGCCGAATAGTGAACAAAACGGGGTAAAAAACGGCCTGATTTTACCACGTCTGTTCAAATTTTTCAAACGGTGCAAAAAATGACGTTTTCTTACACCGTTTTCCAACGATGCGGCATCTGAATGGGACGAATTCCGGCAGGCGGGACGACACCACGGCCCCCTCTGTAACGCATTGATAATCAGACACCATTTATTTTAAGCGTGGATTTCCGAGGATTTTTTTGCCACTAATCCACACCGAATTTCATAACTCACTAAAGATCAAACCATTGCAAAAACCGATGTGGCACCGTCCCGACAGTAGGAGCGACTACGGAAACGCTTACAAGATAACAATAGTCCAGCCAACGATGCGGCATCTGAATGGGACGAATCCCGGCAAGCGGGACGACGCCACGGCCCCCTCTGTAACGCATTGATAATCAGACACCATTTATTTTAAGCGTGGATTTCCGAGGATTTTTTTGCCACTAATCCACAC
>ENA-OUQH01000062-OUQH01000062.1-human-gut-metagenome-genome-assembly--contig:-NODE-62-length-97144-cov-8.563267_pt1 | contig 97144 bp, 69 predicted proteins | sample MGYA00237948_ERZ548828 | MGnify/ENA primary metagenome ERZ548828 (study PRJEB26490, sample SAMN05194711) | human gut metagenome | biome: terrestrial biome; feature: human-associated habitat; material...
CATCCGAAAAGCCCCGCAAATCGCCTTTCGGGAATGCATGGCGCGCAGATCTTGCCAGGGAGGGGCCCTTTTCGCTGCACGGGCCCCTCGAATCATGCATGGTGCGCGAATCTTGCCATCCCTGGGTGCTTCGTTTGAGTGTTTTGGTCTTCCGCGGGCGGGGCGAGGGAGGGACGGGCGGCGTTTGCGGCTCGTGCGCCGATACTCCGCTTTGTGCGAGGCGGCGCCACCAGGCCAACGTATCGGCGTGGGGTCTCCTGCGCCGCCCGCTCCGCGTCGCTGAATCTGCCTGCCTCGTCGCCTGCGTGCAGCCTCTTCTCGCCCGCGGCTTCATCACCCTGTCCACATTGCGCCCGCAGCTCCATCGCCCTGTCCGAACTGCCGCCAAGCTAGCGGCAGTATGTCGTTTGCCGCCGAAAACATGGCGCTGTGATGGTGTTTCGTTGAATTGTGATTGTTCCGCGGTACTATTCTGAAAGATATCGTGCCCGTTTACGCAAAACGGGTTGTGGGACTAACGATGGCGGCGGCCATCAGAATAGGAGATGAAGCTGTCGTGAACGACTCCGACGGCGGCGGTCGATGTTGCTCGGCCCGAAAACGCACCGAACAATGCAATAACTCTCTTATTTGTCCCGCGCGGTCTTTGTCTTCGTGTGAAGAAAAGGCTGCGTTTCTATATATAGGTGCTGCAGCGCAGGCGGCGGCTTCGGACGATGCGGCGCCCTCGGATGGTGCAGCGTCTTCGGCTACTGCGGCGCCGCGGTTCTTCCTTGTTCGCGGCTTGCGCCCAGGCGTGCGCAAGCGCCTTTCCCTGCTGGCGGACGTAACGCGTCTTATGCCCTTCCCCAAGGGGGAGATGGCCGTGTAATTTCGGTTTTCTCGGAAAGGGCGCAAAGCGCACCGATCCCTTTTAGCGGAAAAGCAGGCTGGTCCTCTTTTCCGATCTCGTTCTCGCAATGAGGGGGTGGCGATTCCTTTTCTCGGATTCCGCTTTCCACTCACTTACACAAGGAGTTTTGTACCTAGATGCCTATTTGGTTAAGTTTGATACTGGTTGTTCTGTTTCTGCTGATGAACGCATTTTTCGTTATCGCCGAGTTTTCCTTGGTGCGCGTGCGTAAATCGCAGATTGAGATTTTGGTGGATGAAGGCAAGAAGGGCGCCAAGCGTGCGCTCGAAATGGCCGACAACGTTAACGAGTACCTTTCGGCTTGTCAGCTTGGTATCACGCTGGCTTCGCTGGCGTTGGGCTGGTTGGGCGAGCCTGCGTTCGCCGCGCTGCTCCACCCGATCTTCGTGTTCTTCGGCTTGCCCGACACGGCGGTTACCGTTATTTCGGTGGGCATTGGCTATTTCGTCATGACCACGCTGCATGTGGTTGCTGGCGAGCTCATCCCTAAAAGCATGGCTATTCTGAAGACGGAAACCTATGCGCTGCACACGGCGGGCCCGCTTCATGCGTTCTATCGCATCACCTACCCCATCATGTGGTTGTTCAACGCCACCACTAATGGCGTTATGCGTCTGACCGGCCACGATACCAAGAACGAAACCGAGGCTTATTCCGAGGAAGAAATTAAGCTGCTGCTTGAAGAAAGCGCCGAGAGCGGATCCATCGAGCAGGATCAGTACCAGTACTTGGATAACATCTTCGACTTGGACGACAAGGACGCGAAGGCCATCATGACGCCCCGCACCGAGGTGTTGGCCATCGACTACGACGATGACCTTGAAACGAATCTCGATTTCATGGGGAAGAACAAATTCACGCGCTACCCCGTGTTCCGCGAGGATAAGGACAACATCGTGGGCTTCGTGCACATCAAGGACGCCTATCTGCTGCCCGAGGGCTCCACGATGAAAGACCTGAAGATCCGCTCTATCCAGGCGGTGCCGGAGAGCATTTCCATCGCGAAGCTTTTGCAGGTGCTGCAGGCTAAGCACACGAAGATCGCCGTGGTGGTTGACGAGCATGGCGGCACGTCTGGCATCGTCACCATGACCGACGTGGTCGAGCAGATTATCGGCCGCATGGAAGACGAGTATTTGCATGATGATCAGGACGAGATCTTGAAGGTGGGCGAGCACCATTACTTGGTTGACGGCTCGTTGCCGGTTGACCAGTTCGTCGAGTTCATCGGCTTTGAGCCCGTGCCTGTGTTCGACTACGAGACCGCGGGTGGATTGATGCTCGACCTGCTGGACAAGATTCCCGCCGAGGGCGATTCGTATGAGCTGCATCACGAGGGCACGAAGATCACGATGATGGCCCGCGTGATGGACGGTTTGCGCATCGACAAGATTGATGTCCGCTTCGAGGAAGAGCCCGAAGCCGAAGAAACCGAATAGTGGGAATTTAGGGACAGGTGCCAAATTCCCACTTGGGCATAACGCACGCAAAGAATGAGCCTCGCTTGCGCACTTAGCAGCAAGCGAGGCTCTGTTTGTTAGGTGGGGGAACGGTGCCTGTCCCTATATTCCCACTTCGCTATCGCAGCGCTCAAGTTTTCGGCGCTTGCGCCGGAAGACTGTCATGCAAGCAAACGCGGCAAGCGCGATGGCCATAAGCGCAAGCGCAAGCAGTGGAGCGTAATCGCCGGTTTTCGAAAGTCCGAATGGCCCGGCTGCGGTTTTGTCGGCGCTTTCGCCGTTCGAAGCGTTGGGTGCATTGGGGTCTTCGGCATCGGCGGGAAGCTGCTCTATCTTAGGGATGGCCGTTACGTTGTATGACCTGTGTCAAGTTTTCGGACGCGGAAGCTTGAGGAATTACGCGGCCATGGGAAGCCCCTCTTCGGCCGGCTTGGTCCGCTCGAAGAGCGATTCCATGGCCTGTGCCGGCACCTGGTAGCCGATGGTGGAGTGGGGCCTTCTTCGGTTGTAGTCCGCCTCGATGAACTCGATGACGGTGTGCTTGGCGTCGGTCCTGGTGGCGAAGCTCGATCTGCAGTACATCTTGTTCTTCAGAGTGGCGAAGAACGACTCGGCCACGGCGTTGTCGTGGCAGTTGCCGGTGCGGCTGCAGGAAAGGCGCACGTCGTTGGCCCGCGCCCACTCGGCCAAGGTCCTGCTGGTGTACTGGGCGCCCCTGGTCGGAACGAAAAATGGCGTTTCCGGCCACGTAGCCGCGCGACTTCGCGGATTCCAGGGCCGCCACGGCGATGTCGGCGGTCATCCGTTCCGAGAGCGACCAGCTGACCAAGACCTCGCCGGTCCGCATCGGAGACAATGTATGGCTGGGTGCGAACGTAGTTGTCCTCAAGGGCGTCACAATCGGGGATAACGCGGTTGTTGCCGCGAACAGCGTCGTCTCAAAAGAAGTACCTGCGAACACATTGTTTTACGAGAAGCACGAGCGGTGTTATAGGGATCTACGGTAGTCGAGAACGGTTGCGGTGATGCCCTGCTTCAATATGTTGAAGAAGCTTATTATTCCGTCCAAGAAACCTTGACCAGTCCAGTGTTCGAGAAGGGGTGACGTGTGCGCTGCGGGGCGGAATCGTGTCGCTTTCGGCAATCGCGCTCTTGTCAATGCTGCGCATGTCATATTATCAAGCTTACCGTGGCGGTTTGGGGCGGTCTTTAACCGAGGGCGTTTGGATTGCCGGAGAAAGCGGAGGAGTGTGCAACTTTGATGAGCAGGGAAATCGAAATCAGGGACAGAATCGCAAGGCTCGATCCTGCTGGCTTCCAGAACCTTGCTCAGGAATTGCTTTCGCAGCATCTTGGGTATGATAAGCCCGTACACAGGGGGTCCGCCGCCCGCTCGGCGGCAACGGCCCCGGGGACGCCGGACACAATCTGGCTTTTGCCCTACAACAAATTTGCCTATCTCGAATGCGGCCATTATCCGGAAAGAGCAGAAGCGAAGAAGAAAATCGAAGCGGATATCGAGAAGTGCCTAGAGACCGAAAGAATAGAGCTCGATTCTGGGCAGCTGGTCAAGATAATCATCGCATATTCATGTCGAAGGCTAGACAGTTCTGACCTCAGCTATCTAAGGGGCATTGACGATCGCGTCGAGCTTGTGGGTACGGACGAAATGGCGAGTTTGTTGGCCCGACGGTACCCAAATCTTGCGAAAGAGCATCTGAGCATCGAGGTGGGTACTGGGCAAATTATGTCCCCGGATGAATTCGAATCCGCGGTCGAAAGAAACAGCTTCGCCTCAACCCTGAAGGTCGATTTGCTTGGAAGGGATAAAGAGATCAATGAGCTTCTCACTGCACTCGAAGAGAATCAGTTCGTCTTGGTGCATGGGCGCCCTGGATGCGGGAAGACTAGGCTTTGCCTAGAGGCTCTACGCCGATTTGCAAATAGCAGCGGCGCGCATCCTCTTGTCATTCAATCGAACAAGTTGCCAATCTGGGACGACTTGGCAAATGATGTTCCCAAAGAGGACCCTTCGATAATTCTGCTCGACGACGCCAACGAGCTTTCCGGTCTCGAAGGATTTGCGGACTTCGTGTCTAGCAGAGGTAATATCAAGGTCCTTATGACCGTAAGAAATTATGCATTCGAGTACGTGAAGGTCTCCATTTCAAAGTTCTGTAGGCCTTACCTCTATGAGGTCAACCCGCTTGACGAGGAGACGGCTTTAAACGTGGTCGAGAACGGATTCGGCATCGCGAAAGGGAGAACATCTTCGGATATTGTCCGCTTGTCGAGGGGCAACATGCGGTTAGCCTGCGCAGCGGCCGAGGTCGCTAAGGAACGCGGGGTCGAAGTATTCTCCACGATGCCGAGCCTCATAGAAGCTTGCTACGGAGAGAAGGCTTCCCTCCTGGGCGGCAACGCCAAAATGGCAGCAACAATCGTCTCCGTTTTGGACTCGCACAGTGTGGAAGGAAACAAAGACCTGGATAAGCTTCTCGCCAAGGTAGGGATTTCTCATGACTGCTACGTCGATGCCTGCGCCACTCTGTGCCACGATGAGCTTGTGGATGCCTGCCGGGGTATGGTGGCGGTGGCGCCGGGTGAACAGGTTTTAAGGGATTATTTGCTCTACCGTGCATTCATCGCCGAGAAAAGCTTATCTCTTTCCGACGTCGATGAGCTGGAGTGCGGCAATGCTCGATGCCCCAGTATTGTCGCCATCCTTGTAAACAATTTCTACAGCGAAGAGCTTATTTCCTCCTTGAAATCGCAGTTGGACGACATTTGGGCATTGGCGAACGAGGAGAAACGATGGGGAATGGTGGGCGAATATCATTTCCTTCTCGGCGAGAAGGGCCTTGGACACATTCTCGGGGCAATTGAAGGCTGCGAGCCCGGAAACTACGATTACCTTACTTGTCGATTCGACAAGAGCTCTGGATCTTATTTGCCGGAATCTCGGATTCTCGTATCGCTCACGCCCTTTTTTCATGCCCCTCAATTCGACGAGCCTGAAGAGCTGTTCTTCATGGCTTTGGGGAAGAACATCCTGCCTCCACGGGAGGCGAAGGAAGCCCTCACGACGGCCATGTGCTTCAACGAGGACTCGTATTCGGACGAGTTTCGATACGAAAAAGAGGTCATCGAGCGCCTTACGTCTGATTTTTGCAAAACAAAGGAGAATAGATACGGGGTTCTGCTTGCCTATTATGCTGAGGCTTTACTGGCGGCAACATACGACGGCCCGACAAGGATGGAGGGAAACAAGGTCACGTTCATCCATGGAAACCACGTCTACACCGAGGCGATGGTCGGCTTGCGGAAGCGAGCGATCGCCTGCCTCAAGGAACTCAGAGGCTGTTCGGAGCTGAGTCGTCTCTGCGATACGGTGATTACTGGTGTTCGGGGCATCGGCGGCGACGACGGGGCCGGTCGGTTGTGGAAAGAGACCCTGGAGGAGCTATATAAAGGATATGTTTCCCGAATTGAGGCGATTGAGATTTGCAGCTTGCCTGGGTTTGTCCAATTGGAGAAAGAGTTCATTTCCCAAGGTGTCATCGCTGAAGAAGGGCTCCCGTTCCTCGACGCGTCGCCCGAGGAACGGATCGCAGCCCAGATCTTCTCTGAAGACTCCTGCGGACACGATATCTCGGAGGAATTGACCGAGGTTGTTCAAGCAGCCAGCTCGGCAGAAGTGGTTAAGGCGATCTCGATTGTGTGCTCTGCCGGCCGGCAGAGCTCAACTTACATTCCTTACCCAATCCTGAGGGACGTCATGATTCTTGGTGCGGATGCTTTGACCGAATGCGCAGATTTGATTATCCTCTCTGGCGTTCCCGCGTATGCGGTCCCGGACGATTTGCTCATTCGTTGGATTGACCTGCTCGGCATCAATCGGGTTCGCGGTCTTGCTCTGAAGCGAGAGGAGAATGAGATTCTCGAATGGCTTAGTTGGATTGACGAAGTGCGGTTTAAGGAGTTTGGGGTCACTCCCGAACTGGCAAGGGACATCGAGGAAGGAGCCGACGAGTACGGCGAAACCGTTTCGTATGAGGCGGCGATGGAGATCGACTCTGCTACGCCAGGCTTTTTCGCTAAGTACGCGGCCGGCGTCCTGCAGAAGTTGGAAAGGGGCTCGCACGCCTTTCGCAGACTTCTTCCCAGCAACATCAACAATGCCGAGCAGAGGGCGTTTGCCTCCAAACCGGAAATGCTGTGCCTTGCGGAAGAAATCTTGCTTAATCTCGTAAGCGGAAGGAGTTCCTATTGGGATGAGGACCTCCTTCGTTTTATCATTTCTAACGATAGTCAATTTCCTGAGAGGGCAATGCCCGTGCTCATGGAGTTCGATGCTACTTATGCGATGGGGCATTTGGGCGAGGCGGCATGGAGGGAGGAGAACGGCGAGGCCGCAACAGATGGCGCATGGAAGGGCATAGAGGGGGTTGAGACAAGTCTGCAGCACATGTTGAAGCCTTTCGCTTTGAAGCATTTTCTTAATTACGCTATTGAGCATTGCGGCGATGCTGTCGTGACTTGGCTGGTGTCGCGTTCGATGCGTGATGGGAAGCTTGTCGACTATCTGCCAGATGTCGCAATGGAGTTACCCAAGAATCTTAAGGTCAAGTACATAGTCTTGCTATGCCAAGAGGGCCTTAGCTCGGAAGAGCTCAAAAAGGTTCCCGTAATCATGTCTTCTTTCGGCGCATCGTGGAGCGGGAGCGAAATCCCTCTTCTTCAAGGGAAGATTAACTTCATTGAAGAGGTAATCGAAAATTTACCCGGAGTAGCCCTAATAAGGCACCGTATGGTTTTGGAAGACGCGATAGCCTCTGTGAAGCGACGCATAGAAAACGCAGAGGTTGACGAGTTTCTTCATCCATTTTAGCGGTCGTGGCCCGCACCCGGCAGTTTCCTATCAGTCGTTCGGAACGGCGAGCGCCTTCGGTGGCAACACCCCCCTGGGCCCTCTTCGGGGCAGGGGCAGACGGCCATCCGGAGGCGCCCGATCGGCGGCTTATCTCGGACTGTAATGGGGCGGTCGGGGGGTTGGTGGGAGGATGAAGTTGGGGTCCTGGCCAATTTATCGTTAATCGCAAGTGGTGCCTAGGGAGTTGTTGTTCCCTAGGCACCACTTGCTTCCGGGTCTTTGGGCTGTAATATTGAGTCATTGCATCTCGAGGGGTACATTCTGCATGGGGCGGAGGCGAGAATCTGTTTGACTGGTGGTCAGGGCGCATAACCTGTCTTCGCTTGGCGGCGTTTGACGATCATTCGACAATGAAGCAGGCTGGCCGTTTAATCTCATTGGCAATTCCTTTTATCGAGCGTATTGGCCTTTTTTGAAATTAGGATGCGTTGTTCTCGTTGGGACCGCAAAATGGGAGAATGACATGCATAGTTGGTGCCCTATTTGCCGATGGGAGGGGTTGAATGCCTCGAAAAGAAAAACACATTGAAACGTTTGGCATCAAGGGGATAAAAATTTCGAGATTTCGGGCTATGCATGACCTTGAGATTGAGCTCGGTCAGCTCGTTACAGTGATAGCTGGACAGAACGGAACGAGTAAATCAACTATATTAGGAATGCTTGGACAGCCGTTCGGGATTAGAGACAGGCGGACTATCTTTGGCAAATCATTCAGTACAAAGTTCACGGATATATTCAACATGTCGCCAGAACATGATATCCCGGGTGAGCATTTGTATTATGTTGACTTCAATGATGAGACAATTTCCGGGCCTCAGGGCCAGCATGTTCAGGTTAAGTCGTTCAAAAGGCCTGCCGGGGATAGCTCTTCTATTCGCATCGTAACTGGGGCTTCTCGAGCTAAGGGAGAGGGTAATATTGATTACCCTGTAATCTATCTGGGGCTAAAAAGGACTAATCCTGTTGGCGAGTTTTTGAACCCGCAGGCTGAGCAGACCGACTTTACCAAAGAAGAAATTGAGCAATTTAACCTGTGGTATTCGCGTATTATGGTCGATCAGGATGAGGCTACCGATGTTGTCAGGATGTCCAGGCGCGGACAAAAAGAAACGCTTCTTGTCAATACTGCTAGCTATGACTATCTTGCCAACTCTGCTGGTCAAGATAATCTCGGCCAGATTCTAGGTGCGCTTATATCTTTTGAGCGGCTTGCTAATGTAATGGGCGATGAGTACAAAGGCGGCCTCCTTCTTATTGACGAGTTGGATGTGACCTTGTTTCCCTCTTCGCAGGTGCGACTTTTTGGATTGCTTAAGGAGCAGGCGGCTGCGCAGAGGATGCAAGTTGTTTTCACTACTCACTCAATGACTCTCCTCGAGAAAGCGGTTGAGGAAACCCAGATAAAAAGCAATGCGGTCAAAGTCCTGTATCTCAGGAAGAGGGAATCCGGAATCAAGCTGACGGTCGACCCGACAATCGATGAGATACGAGCCAACCTTATGATTGAGCCTTTGAAGCCGAAGAAGGGCTTCAAAGTCGAGATTTGGTGCGAGGATGATGAGGCTAAATGGGTTCTTGGTCAAATAATGGTTCCGCGGTTAAAACGAAAATGCGAACTTGTTTCAGCGAAGCTTAGCTGCGGTGAGCTAGGTGAGCTCGCCGTTAGAGATATTGCTTCCTTGCGTAATGTTTGTTTTGTTGTGGATGCCGACTCAGATAAGGGTGCGGCAAGGCGAATTAGAGAGTGCGGGAGGAGGTTCGTGCTGCCTGGAGGCGGCAAGTCGCCCGAGCAGTCTATATATGATTTACTCCGCGACCTTTCGGACGAAGATGAGTTCTGGAACAATGATTGGCGCTACTCTAAGCAAGTTATGATTGCACGGTTCGCGGATTCCAAGCGAGAGTTTGAATGTTCTGGCGGGGGTAAGGAGCGGAAGCACTTCAAAAAGTGGTTCAAGAGCGAGAAAGCTGATGGGGTATGGGGCCAAAATGGTTCATTGGTCGCTACTCTTTGGAAAGAACAATACGAGTCGGAAATCCAGGACTTCAATGAGCGGCTGGAACGAAGGGTCGATGGGATTGTAAAACGACAGCAGCATGAACGGATGCAACGAAATGATTGATTTGGCTGTCGTTCTGAGGAGGTGAGGCAATGGCCGCTACGTATACGCCGATTAGATATCCGGGCGGAAAGACAAAACTTTACCCCGAGATTAAGGCAATTATCGAGTCAAACGGCCTCCTCGGGCATCCCTATGTCGAGTTGTTTGCCGGTGGCGCGGGGCTTGCTATCAAGCTCCTTCTGAGGGGCGATGTATCCTCAATCGTGATTAACGACTACGATCGCGCTGTGTACTGCATGTGGAACGCCATCGTGAACCATGGTGAAGAATTGTGCGAATTCATCGACTCTGCCGTTCTGGACATCAAAACTTGGAAAAAGATGCGCGGCATGTACCGGGACCACAACGGCATTAACGATCTAGAGCTTGGTAAGGCCGCTTTTTACCTCAATAGGACTAATGTGTCAGGCATTCTGAGCGGTGGCGTCATTGGCGGGCTTGAGCAAACCGGCAACTATAAGATGGATGTTCGCTTCAATCGTGAGACCTTGAAGAAGAAGATTGCAAGCATTGCGGCGATAAGGGACGACATCGAGGTGACGAGTCTTGATGCGGAGGAATTCATCGATAATAGGATGGGCGACCCCGAGCTGTTCGCCTACCTCGATCCCCCATACGTGCAGAAGGGTCCGGGTCTGTATCGAAGCTCATTCGATGAGGGGAAGCACAGATCGCTTGCAAAAAAAGTCGGCAACGCCAAGAGCAAGTGGGTTGTGACCTATGATTCTGACAAGTTGATCGACGATATCTACGGCGATTATGAGCGCAGCGACTTTGAGATTGGCTACACGGCCAATGTGAAAACCGTTGGAAAAGAGAAGATTATCCTCGGACCAGGGCTCGTCTGGCCCGAGGAGCTAAAAAGGTGTTAGTCGGACCAATTGTTTCGAACAATAGCGCCAATAATCTGAGAATGACGCAGGATTGCGCTTTCGTCTGCTGGGAGCGTTCCATGGGCCCATTTCGACACTACGCCCTCAAGGTTGATATTGCCGTTTAGCCATTCGGCTTCAAGAGATGTTGTGGTCAACAGCCTTAATTCGCAACTTTCCTTCATTTGCCTTTTCGCGAGCTTCAGGAATGGTTTGAGCGCTCCGTCTTTGAGATCTCTTTCGGGTTCGTATTCGGCAAAGTACTCCTGTCCGCATATTTCCAGGAAAAGTCTCATTGAGAAAGCAATAATCGGGAGAAAACCAGGGTGTTTCGAGGGGTTCTTTCGGTAAAGGGAATATAGACAATCTATGGCTCGATAGATCTCGTTTGCTCGCTGACCTTTCGGCCTCAAAGTCCCTCCGAAGAGCTTTTGCTGCTGTTTCGTGACGGGCTTGCGCCTCATTTTTCGCTCCGAGATGTCGGTTCGTACAGGATTGCCCTCTTCATTATTGCTGCTGCGTTCCCCTGTCAAGAAAACGCATCCATTCTCTTCTGAGAATGGGGCTATATCTGAATATTTTTCAGGAGACAATGCGGCAAGAGCCTCCTTGAGCTTGCCTGGATTGCTGCGTGCGTTGCTCAAATCCTTTTTGCGAACTTCTCCGATGTCTTGAAGAACGGCAATAGCGTCTTCCCTTGGTAGATTCGACGCGAGCTCACCATCTATGACGGAAAAACCGATATCGTTTAAATTGCTATCGGTGAGGAGTCTTTGCTGGACATATTCTTCGTTCAGCTTTGGGTTTTTGCTGACCGATCCTCCAGTTGCTTCGTCCAGTAGCATGAGACGTCCTTTTGGGCTATCTCTGAAATTATGTAAAAAATGCTCGTACTGTAGCTTTCCCCATTTATTGGATGATTTGTGGACGCGCTCAACGATGTCGAGCGCTAGCTTTCGCGTGCAGACATTGCAGGGGATGGATGTTTGCTCCTGCATTTCCTTTGACGCGTTGAAAAGGGGAAGGCGCGAAGTTGCTTCCTGATATAGGTCGGGGTCCTGAATGCACTTCATAATGGCGATACGGCGGTTTCCATCGTATACGGTGTAGGAGCCATCGGCGTTTTGCACTACGGTTGGTAGTTCATTGTATAGGTATAAATCGCCCATCTCGTTGATTAACACATCGAGATTCCAGTTGCCGCTTTTGTTTTCGATCGCCCTCCTGATGATGTCGGCATCTTTGGATGATTCATCAATGGGGTCTCTTGGATTTTCCGTCCAGAGGTGAAGTTGTGTAAGCGGGATGCTGATGACTTGCTGATCGCGATTGTTCATGAGTGCCTCTGTTGATAATTAATTATTTAAGACTATCATAGCGCGTCTACCAGGGATAACGTTGCTATTTGCGTATTTTGGGCAAGTCTTGCGCTATTAGTATCAGCTGCAGCTTAAGCAGATGGGACCCATCACGATATAATTTGCTGAAGCTTCAAGCGGGAGGATCGAAATGAATCTGGGGAGCGAAAGCGAATTCGTCGAATTCAAGAAATCGGCAGGCGAGCACAAGGAGGCATTGCAGGCGATTTCGGCAATGCTGAACAAGCACGGTCGCGGGAGCTTGTATTTTGGGGTTCGCGACAATGGCGATGTTGTTGGCCAGATGGTTTCGAATTCGACCATCAAGCAAAACCGTCCTGGATATTCCTCCGAGTGTTATTGGGCAATACGTTTCGATGGGAAACAAATCTGGGCGTATTCCCGATTCGTACGCAGGCGTTGCTGATGTTGCCGATCGCTTAGGCTTGCTGAGTGGTTCGAAATTAAAAAATGGCGCTGCCGAATTGTTTTGCTCATCGTTTCCTTGAACCCGGCTTACCATGGGTGTGCTCGCTAGCGGAAGCAAGGTCGACATTCTCGATTTGAAACATGAGGATGGCCCCGCATCGGGCCTTATCGATCTTGCGGAACGCTATGTGTTTTCCAACGTTCGTAGAAGGCTCGTGATCAAAGGCGATGCTGCGCGGGAGAAGTCCCTGAAATACCAAGGGAGGCTATTCGCGAGGCAATTGTAAATGCTCTCTGCCATCGTGACTGCACTGTTGGTTTTGCGGTTGGGTTGAACATTTCTCCTGACACCGTTGAAATAGTAAATCCTGGGTTATTTCCTGAAGGTGATAGCCCTGAAACCCATATTGAGGGTAAGGTCGGTGCTGCTTCCGATCCGAGAAATCCACTTATCGCCAACTTGCTGTTTCGCGCTGGCATCGTTGAGCAATATGGTAGTGGCATTCCCAGGATTAAGCGCTCTTGCGATGCTGCCAATGCGAAATTTGAATATCGACAGGAAAAGGGATTTCCCGAATTATTTTCTAACGACCTGGTTCTCGGCTTTATTCCGGGAAGGCTCCCGATGATTCATTCCGCGTTGTCCCGAGCGATTTCGCGATGCTCGTTTTCGAAAAGATGAAAGAGGGCGGGTCGATAACGACCAAGCAGGTGATGTCCTTTTTTTGGAACGAAAGAGCGAAAGTCTCAGCGTGCATTGAGAGAGCTTGGCGATGCTGGCCTGGCTGCTTCTTATAGAGAAGGCAGCAAAGTCGTATGGCGTCCTTTGCCTAAAGAACGACGGACGGTGACGGGCCGCGACGGGCGACAGCTGGACGATTTCACGTATGCCTGAGGCGTGTGCCTGGAGCCGTGCATTGGCGCCCACTGCAACACCCCCCCAGCTTCGGCTGCGGCGGGGGCTGCCTGGCCAAGGGTGCCAAACGGCTGTTGGCGAACTACAAGGACGTGCCGCAGAGCCTGATCGAGGCAATCGTGGATGCCAACCGCACGCGCAAGGACTTCGTGGCCGACCAGGTGCTCTCCAAAATGGTCGAGCTTGTGTACTCCGGCACGGCGGCTCCGGCGGTGGGCGTGTACCGCTCCGCGATGAAGACGGACTCCGACAATTTCAGCACATCAAGTGTGGTATAATTAGGCCGCATAGTAACCGATGGAGGGATCAGCCATGCCGATATGCGTGCCCGTTAGGGACATGAAAAGCACCTCGACGTTTGTCGATCTGGTTGAGCGTGAGTCTGAAGTGACGGTGACGAAAAACGGCCGTGAAGCCATGCATTGCATGAGCGATGAACGCTACCAAGCTTTGTGTCAGGAAGCTGCAAAAGCAAGGCTATTGTCCCACATGCTTGTTGCGAAGCGCGAAGAAGAGGCTGGCGACTATGTGCCCTATGATACGTTTGCGGAAGCGATGAGGGATAAGTATGTCTTATCCTAGAGTTATCCTCTCGAGTGCACAGCTTGAATACGAATCGGTGGTTGGGTATCTTGCCGTTGACCTGGCGAGTCGAAAGGCCGCCGGGGCGTTCATAGCGGAATTTGAGCATCAGCTCAATTTGGTTTGCGATATGCCAGAGATGTACGGGCTTTCGCGTGTTCCAGAGCTTGCGGCAATGGGCTATAGGCCTATGCCGGTTAATCGGTATGTAATCCTATACCGATTCGATGGCGAAAAGGTTATTGTGGCGCATATCTTCCATCAAACTCAGGATTACGCCCGGTTGGTCTAGCCTTCCGTAGGAATATAGGGACAGGTCCCGTTTTCCCACTTAACAAATAGAGCCTCGCTTGCTGCTAAGTGCGCAAGCGAGGCTCTGCTTTTGTGTGCGTTATGCGTAGGTGGGAATTTGGTACCTGCCCCTATATTCCCACTTACGCCATGAACTTGTAGACGGCTTGGGTGTATGCCACGGGGTCGTCGATGGGCAAGCCCTCGGTGATCAGCGCCTGGTCATACAACACCGTTGCGTACAGGTGTACCTTTTCGGTGTCGCCATCCTCGAATGCCTTCTGCACCGCCTTGAACACGGGATGCTCGGCGTTTAGTTCGAGTACTCGGTCGCTCTTTACGTGCTCGCCGTCGGGACCCTGCGCCAGGATCTTCTCCATCTCAAGCGTGATGGGGCCTTCTGCGGTTACACAGGAAGGGGTGTCGGTCAGGCGGGCGGAAACGGCAACGCGCTTAACCTTGCCCTCCAGCGCCTTCTGCATTTCGGCGAACAGGCCCTCGTTTTCCTTCGTGATGGCCTCGGCTGCGCTCTTTTCGTCTTCGGTTTCAAGCCCCAGGTCGCCGCCGGCAACGTTCTTGAACTGCTTTTCGTTGTATTCGTTCATCGACATGAAGCAGAACTCGTCGACGTCCTGCGGGCACAGCAGCACGTCGAAGCCCTTGCCCAGCACCGTGTTCACGATGGGGCGCTTCGCCAGGCGGTCGATGGCTTCGCCCGTTGCGAAGAAGATGGACTTCTGGTCTTCGGGCATTGCCTCGGCGTACTCGGCAAGCGTAACCATCTTCTGCTGCTTGGCGGAATAGAAAAGCAGCAGGTCGGCCAGCACATCCTTCTTCATGCCATAGCTGGTGTAGATGCCGTATTCCAGATTGCGGCCAAAGCCCTTGAAGAACTTCTCGTAACCGTCGCGGTCGTTCTTCAGGAACTTCTCCAGTTCGCTCTTGATCTTCTTTTCGAGCTTGTTAGCGATAGCGCGCAGTTGGCTGTTCTGCTGCAGCGTTTCGCGAGAAATGTTCAGCGTCAGATCCTGGGAATCAACAACGCCCTTCACGAAGCTGAAGTAGTCGGGCAGCAGGTCGGCGCACTTTTCCATGATCAGCACGTTGGAGCTGTACAGCGCCAGGCCCTTTTCGTAGTCCTTGTTGAAGAAGTCGTACGGCGGACGCTTGGGGATGAACAGCAGCGCGTCGTAGGTCAGCGCGCCTTCTGCGTGAACGGAAATGGTGCGAGCCGGGTCCTCGAAATCGTGAAAGTCGGTCTTGTAGAAGGTGGCGTACTCTTCGTCGGACACTTCGGACTTGCGGCGCTTCCAGATGGGGATCATCGAGTTGATGGTCTTAACCTCGCGCACCGTTTCGAACTCGGGCTTGTAGTCGCCGCCGGCGTCTTCGGGCTTAGGCAGCGGTTTGCGCTCTTCCACTTCCATGCGGATGGGGTAGCGCACGTAGTTGCTGTACTGCTTGATGAGGGCCTGGAGCTCGTACTGGTCCAGGAATACGTCGTACTCTTCTTCGTCGGCGTTGTCCTTCAGGTGCAGGGTGATGCTGGTGCCGTGGTCGGCTCCCAGTGCGGCGGCCTCTTCAGCGGTAGCGGGCTCGATGGTGTAGCCCTCGATGCCGTCGGACTTCCAGGTGAAGGCTTCGGGCTCGCCGTATGCGCGGGAGGTTACGGTAACTTCTTTGGCAACCATGAACGAGGAGTAGAAGCCCACGCCGAACTGGCCGATGATGTCTACGTCTTCACCCTGCTGCTCGGCGTTTTCGGTCTTGAACTCGAGGCTGCCGGAGTGAGCGATGGTGCCCAGGTTGGTTTCCAGCTCTTCGCGGGTCATGCCGATGCCCGTGTCGGAAACTGTGATGGTGCGAGCGCCCTTGTCGAACGCCACGTTGATGGAAAGATCGTCCTTGGAAACGGCGATGGTGGTGTCGGTGAGGCTCTTGAAGTAGAGCTTGTCAACCGCGTCGGATGCGTTGGAGATAAGCTCGCGCAGGAAGATTTCCTTGTTGGTGTAAATGGAGTTGATCATCAGATCAAGGAGCTTTTTGCTTTCCGTTTTGAATTGCTTCATTCAAATCCTTCCTTCAATGGCCCGTTATGCACGTTTGCCTGTTGGCGCTGCGGCGAGCTGTTGGGCCGGTCGCGGCTGGTGCTGCGGCGAGCGCCCGCTGCGGTTGGCGCAGCTTCGAGCCCAGGCGATGCAGCTGGCGCGGCGCTGAGTTAGGCGCTGCTCCTGATGTCGCGACACCTGGGCCGCGCCGCGGTTTGCTTCTGCGAACTGCAGACAAACGTTGCTTCGTTGCCGTGCGCTTGCGGTGCCGAAATGGCGGTGCGCAAGCGCCTATAAACGTAATTAGCACTCCAACATGTGGAGTGCTAATACGGATTCTAGTATGTGCGCGTGGCATGTCAAGAAAGGAAGCATTCGCGCGACAGTTTGTAACGGGGTTGTTGCTTGCAGGGCGTAGGTAAGCGCAAAGGAGCTGCCGACTCGCAGCACGTCGGCGCTGCGAAGCACCCAACCGCGCCCGTTTGCGTTACAGAGCGCGTGCCTTTTCGATGGTGGTACGCAGCGCGTCGATGACAGTGCCGCGGAATGCGCCCTTTTCCAGAACCTCAAGGCCGCGGATGGTAGATCCAGAAGGCGAGCACACCTCGTCCTTCAGCTGACCGGGATGCTTGCCGGACTCGAGCACGAGCTTCGCAGCACCCAGCACGCCCTGTGCGGCAAGCTGGTAAGCCTGCGGGCGTTTCAGGCCTTCGGCCACACCTGCGTCGGCCAAGGCCTCGATGAACATATATACATAGGCGGGCGAGCTGCCGCCGATAGCGCTTGCGGCGTCAAGCTGCGATTCTTCCAGTTCAACGGTGGTGCCGAAGCTGGCAAGCAAGCATTCGACAGCGGCGACGTCTTCGGCGGTTGCCAAGCTGTTGGGGCAGTAGGCGGTAACGCCTGCCAGCACGTGTGCGGGCGTGTTCGGCGCGGTGCGTACGATGCGAACAGGCGTGCCGAACTGCTCTTCCAGCCAAGCGATGGTCTTGCCGGGGGCGATGGTGACGACGGTCTGCTCGGGGCGCATCGCTCCACGGATTTCGGCAATAACGGCCTCGTACTGGTAGGGCTTTACGGAAAGGAACAGGATGTCGGCGTTTTCAGCGACGGTGATGTTGTTGGTGCCAGCGTTAATGCCGAATTCTTCGGCTACGGCAGCGGCGTGTTCCGGCGTGGCGTTGGAGCCATAGATTTCACCAGGCGCAACAGCGCCGCTAGCGATAATTCCCTTGATCATGGCTTTGGCCATATTTCCGCATCCGATGAATCCAAGTTTCATAAGAACCTCCTTGTTGGCGGCGGGCTTCAATAACGCGTTGAGGCGAATAATGCTGTGCTCTGCTGGTGCCGTTTGGTGAGCGCGTTCCATATTGGTTCGATTCTATGCGATGTACCCGAGGAAAGCACCTCGTTTGTGAGGAATTAATTAAGTGTTGAAGCCTTGGGGCGATGGGCGTGGCGTGATGGGCGGGGGGGTGGCTGGTGAGTGCGGGACGCCCGGCGCGATTCGCGGGGGCGACGGCGAACATGGAACGCCCAATGTGATTCGCGATGCCCGTGGACACATGGCGTTCGGGGCGCCGTGCGCGATTCGCGGTGTCCGTGGCAGCGCGGCGCCTGCAGACGCCCGGCGCGATTCGCGTCGGCATGCGCCCAGAGCGCCCAGCGCGATTCGTGGCAGCTGAAATATGCCCTGTGGTGGCTTCTTGTTTGAACGGTATACTTTTACCTAATTGATTTGAGAGGGGCAGGGAATGGCTAAGAAGAATAACGCGAAGAGCGCTGGCGGCGGAAACGCTGCTGCGAAGACCGAGAAAAAGGGCAAGAACCAGATTTCTCAGCAGCAGGCGCGTGCGAATGCGGCGCGTGCGAGCGCGAAGATCAGCCCTGCACCTGAAGGGCCGGTGCCTGCTATTTCAGTGCTGGTGCCCATCTGCAATTCCGAGCAGTACCTGGAGCAGGCGCTTGATTCGCTGATTGCTCAGACGTTTGCCGACTTCGAAGCGCTGTGCATCAACGATGGCAGTACCGATGGCTCTCTGGATATCATCAAGCGCTACATGGAAAAAGACCAGCGTTTTCGCCTGATTGATAAGGATAATTCCGGTTACGGCGCGTCAATGAACTTGGGTATCGACACCGCGCGCGGCGAATACATTGGCATTTTGGAGCCCGACGATTTCTTTGAGCCGAATGCGCTGGAGCTGCTGTACGGCCTGGTGAAGGACGCAAGCGCCGATGCTCCTGTCGATGTGGCCAAGGCTAACTATTGGTTCTACTGGAGCGCGCCCAAGGAGCGTAACCAGCTTATAAGTGTGTGCAAGCCCCCCATGACAGATGCTCCCTTCAATCCGCGCGATGTTCGCGAGGTGTTCTACTGCATCCCTTCTATTTGGTCGGCGCTGTATCGTCGCGAAATGCTCATTGAAAAGGGCGTGCGTTTCCTCGAAACGGCGGGCGCAAGCTTCCAAGACCTGGGCTTCCAGTTCAAGGTATGGGTATCCGCGCAGAAAGTTGTCATGTCCGAAGAGGCCATCCTGCATTACCGCCAAGACAACGAGGCTTCGTCTGTGAACGACGCGCAAAAAGTGATGTGCGTGTGCAAGGAATTCGACATGGCCGAGCGCTTCATCAAGAACGATCCTGATTGCGAAGATTTGCGAAAAGTCCTGTTCAGGCTGCGTTATGACAGCTATATGTGGAACTTTGCGCGCTTGGCGCCGGAGCAGCGTCGTGAATTTGTGGTCAAGATGCATGAGGATTTGCGCGCCGGGTTCAGAGGCGGCGCGTATGATCGCTCGCTGTTCAGCGACTATCAGAACGCGAACCTGCGCTATTTGATGGAGCACCCAAAGCGCTTCGAGCAGTTCTTCCCGAACAACCCCACGCCGTTGCGCAAGGGTTTGTACTATCTGCTGGTGGCAGGCCCCAAAGCAGCATTGAAAGCCGCAGGGAAATAGGTGGGAATATAGGGACAGGTCCCGTTTTCCCAGTTTTGCGCAAGGGCTTGTACTATTTGCCGGAAGCAGCCCCTAAAGCAGCGCTGAAAGCCGCGGGGAAATAGGAGCAGATTATTGGTCTAGGGCTGGAAGTCTCTTCCAGCCCTATTTCTGTTCCTGAATGGTTGCAAGCTGACAGTTCTAGAAACGCTAATTTGTAATTATCGATGGTAATTTGAGCAAAATACTCATCAATTAGTAATCAAAAGTACGAATTAGCACTCATTTTGTACAAAATATCAAATTATTAGTACGAATTATTTTCTAGTTTGTACAAATTACTAAATACTTTGTACAAACTAATTGCGCAAAGTGCCATTTAGTACAAAATAAAAGAAATTGCATCAATCCTAGGGAACAGTTCGGCTTATTGGAGGCCTTCATGCTAAAGGAAGAGCTTGTTGATTTGGTCCGTGAGACCCAGCGGCTGAAAGCGGAGCAGCAAACAGTTGAGGTGAAGGCCGCAAGCAAGGGGTGTCCGAAAAGGCTATACGATACGCTTTCTTCTTTTTCTAACCAGGATGAGGGCGGGGTAATTCTATTTGGCGTTGATGAGTCGAAAGATTTTGACGTAGTTGGCGTATACGATGCGCAGGATCTCCAGAAGCATGTTTCTGAACAATGTCTGCAAATGAAGCCTAAGGTTCAGGCTCTGTTCACGATGGCTGATGTTGATGGCCGCGTGGTCGTTTCTGCCGAAATACCAGGAATGGACGTTTCTGAGCGTCCTTGCTTCTATGAGGGCAAAGGACGCTTAAGGGGATCGTACAAAAGGGTTGGCGAAATGGATGAGCCAATGACCGAGTATGAGATATATAGCTTTGAGGCTTTCCGAAAAAAATACCAAGATGACATCCGGGTAATTGATGGATGCGGCTTCGACACGTTGGATCCATCGGATTTGGCCAATTACCTGCTGAGGTTAAAGGCGAACAAGCCCCATCTGGCCACTTTGCGTGATGAGCAGATATACCCGCTAATGAGCATTCTTAAGGATGGCAAGGTGACGTTGGCAGCTGAGTGGTTATTTGGGTATTATCCACAGGCATTTGCTCCTCAATTGCACATTACGGCGGTAAAGGTTTTTGGGGAAGAAAAAGGTGCATTGGATTCCGAAGGAAACAGGTTCGAGGACAACAAGCGCATCGAGGGGACCATTCCCGAGATGCTGGACGAATCTCTGGCCTTTTTAAGGCGCAACCTGTCTCTTTCGACGAAGATAGACAAGCAGACGGGAAAAAGGTTCGACAAGTTTGACCTTCCCATTGATGCTGTTCGCGAGGTTGTTCTGAATGCTCTGGTTCATCGTGACTACAGCATCCATACCGAGGGGATGCCCATTCAGGTTGAGTTGTATTCCGATCGTCTTGAAGTTTCGAGCCCGGGTGGACTGTACGGCAGGTTGACGGTTGACAAGCTGGGAAAAGTGCAGCCCGATACCAGGAATCCCGTGTTGGCTACGGCTATGGAAGTGCTTGGGTTGACGGAAAATCGCTATTCGGGAATCCCGACAGTCCGTCGAGCTATGAAACAGGAGGGAAAGCCCGAACCCGAATTTATCGATACCGGTTCGGAATTCCGCGTCGTGCTGCGTATGCGCGCAGCTGACATAGCTCCAGACGAGGGGTTTCGCAGCGCAAAGAGCGATGTTTATATGGGAACCGCGAAAGAGCAACAGGTGCTGAATTACTGCTCTGAGCCGAAGTCGCGTCGCGAGATAGCGGAAATGCTCAACGTTGAGGAATACTACGCTGCGAGAAGATATATCAATCCGCTTGTTGGAGCAGGTGTGTTGGCGATGACCTTGCCGGACAAGCCGAGAAGCAAAGACCAGAAATATATAAGGGTGTAGCTTGCGCGAGTCCCTGAGAGCATTCGTTCAAAAGCGAATTTGTGAGGTTGCTAGATTACTCGTGAAAAGCTGGGAAAACGGGACCAGTCCCTGTATTCCCAGTGCGACACCTATGCGACATTGTCGCCAAACTGTCGCGACAGTGTCGCATGGGTGTCGTTTAGTGGCAATATTGAGCCGCGGTGCTGTCGCTTGTCGCGCACGGTAGCTCCCTCGATTGGACAAAATAGACGAAAGAATTTTGGTTAATCATCCGTTTTCGCTCGAATAGACCAAAAAATAGGCTGATTTTTTGGTCTATTCGGGGGGTGTTTGCTCAAAACCGCCTGCAAAACCGAATTTAAGGTCCGCGACACCTATGCGACAGTGTCGCCGAACTGTCGCGACACTGTCGTTTATAATGTCGGCGTGGGCAATAGGCAGAACTAGCTGTCTTATCGAAAGGGGTATTGCTGTGACTCCCGAAGAATTAAAGTCTCATATTTCTTCCGGCGAAGGGCTGACGTGTGAATTCAAGCGCTGCGGAGACATTCCTGGTAACGACACGTTTGAAACGATTTGTTCTTTCGCGAATAGGCAAGGCGGAAATATATTCCTTGGCGTTGAGGATGATGGCTCAGTTTGCGGCGTGAACGAGAAAAGCGCGCTTGGCATAGAGCAAAACTTGGTTAAAAAGCTGAATGACCCAAGTTGCTTTAAGCCGTCTCCTTTCGTGGAAATAGAGAGGGTTCGTTTCGAAGGGGCCCTTGTAATAAGGGTCTGGGTTCCGGCGGGTCCTGCTGTATACAGTTGGAAAGGTGTTATATACGACCGCGTTTCGGATAGCGATATCAAGGTGCGCGGTGACGATCAGATTGCCTTGATGTATCTACGCAAGCAGAACTTGTATTCAGAGCGCAGGGTGTACAAATATGTGGAAATGGAAGACCTGCGTTCCGACCTGATTGATCGACTGCGCAAGATGGCCACAGCGAAGACGGCTGGCCATCCTTGGGCCTCCTTGGATGATGCCGCCTTGTTAAGAAGTGCGAAGCTATACGCCAAGGACAGAAATACCGGAGAAGAAGGTCTTACCTTAGCGGCGGTGCTGCTGGTCGGTTCCGATGACGTAATCGGCGATATATGTCCTGCCTACAAGACGGATGCGATATTCAGAAAAGAGAGCACCGACAGATACGATGATCGCGTTACGGTAAAGACGAACCTGGTCGAATCTTACGATATTTTGCTATCGTTCGCTAAAAAGCACTTGCCTGATAGGTTCGTCTTGGAGGGGACGCAGCGAGTAAGCGCGCGAGACGTTATCGCTCGTGAGCTGATAGCGAATCTCCTGATCCATAGGGAGTTTCTTAATCCATTCCCTGCGAAGTTGGTTGTCGATGAAGAGGGCATTAAAACCGAAAACGCCAGTCGAACTTTTTATGAGGGGCGATTGACTTTATCGGACTTCAATCCTGTACCGAAGAATCCTACGATTGCTTCGGTGTTTTCGCAAATTGGCCTTGCTGAGGAGCTGGGCAGTGGATTGAGGAATCTGGAAAAGTACTCGAGGTTGTATAGCGGGAAAGTTCCTGTCCTGGAGGATGGCGATATTTTTCGTGCCTATGTGCCTGTGGAATACGGGGCGGAGACAAGGGGTGCTGATTCCGCTAGGGTGCTGGCTCTTTCGATCGTTGAACGCGACGGATATGTGACATCTGCGAGCTTGGCTGCTGCTGCGGGCGTAACCCCAAGAACCGCGCAGCGCTATATCAAGAAACTTGTTGAGGACGGCACGCTTGTGCCGAGCGAGAACATGAAGCACAGCTACACGGACGGGAAGCGGAATCAACTGGGAATATAGGGACAGGTCCCATTTTCCCAGTTTCTTAAGATGGCTTCGCTTGCGATAGTGAACTGCATCCCCCCAAAACTTAGACGGCTCAAATAAAAGCTACGCTATAAGGGGCTGCCTCCGGAACTCCTCCAGGGTCAGTCCCTTCAGTTTAACTTGGCGCCTCATCGTGTTCCAGTGGGCCACGTAGGCATCGAGGTTGGATTTGAAGGACTCGACGTCGGTCCACGACCTTCCCCGGAAGAACTCGTCCTTGATGTGGTCGAAGACCCGCTCCGTGACGCCGTTGTCGATGCAGTTGCCCTTGCGCGACATGCTTTGCGTTATCTTCGCCTCCCTCAGGCGGCCCGTCCATGCCTCGTGCTGGTACTACCAGCCCCTGATGCCCCTCTGAGTGTCAAGGGCAATTCACGAGATCACGCTGTTTCTTTATGGTGTAGTAAACCTCGTGTGCGATGTGGCGCTTCAGGCATCTGATGGCCTCCATCTTGGTATGCCCTTCATCCAGCGGCGCAGCGTCGAGTTGCACAGGTCGCACTCCTCGCATATCTCCGAGGCGGGCTTGCCGCTCTCGTACATCTGCACTGTCTGCCGCTTGAATTCCTCCGAGAACTTCCTCGGATGTCTGGGGTCTGCCGTGCCGGGACCTTTTCCTCGATGTTCCTCAGTCCCTCACTAATCTGTTTAATGCAGTGTAGCAAATCCAGGTCTCAAGCGGCGCAAGGGGCGCTATGGCTACTGCCGCATCAACCGCGAGCTCAGATGGAGCGGCATCGTTGCTGTAGAGAAGAAGGTACTCAACGTTATGCGGAGTTTGGGTTCATCGCCAAGGGCGCGATGGGGAAGCGCAGAGGTTGGAGAGCCATGTAGCTGGGCGATCCGCAGCTGAACCTGATGAGTGGGCCTTCACCGTGGGATGGACCCCAGGTGGGCGGTTGCCTGCATATCTACCGGCGAGGGACGCCTTTACCTAGCAGCCGTGATTGACGCGTTTTTGTACGAGGTGGTGGGGCTTCGCCTGATGATGGGGTCTCGTTTTCGGGTGACGATCAGGGGTCGGTACATGTCTCGCCTGTTCTAGCGGCGCCTGGAGTCCCATGGGACTGCCCGGTTGGTGTCGAGGCTGGGCAGCCCTTTCGGCAATGCGTTGCCGAGTCGGGGCATATTCAAGTACATAGAGTTTTACTGCGCTGCATTTGCGCCTGAATTTATGTTCCCAGATGATTACGAGCGAAGATGCACCTAGAGGTTCTTATGCAAATGTCCAATTTGAGCTTTCCGCTCCGCGCCCCATTTCCCGTGTTCAAGAAATGGGGCTGTCCAGAAGAGGCCTTTGGTCTAGGAAACTAGCGTCTTTTTCGTGACGGCTTCGATGTGAAGTTGCTGAGGATGCATGACGCTCTTAGCCTTGAAGAGTTAAGGTGCTTCTTCACCGATTCGGTGTCTATGCGCTCCTCATTTCCGATCTCCATTTCGAAAGCGCGTGCTTCATCGCGAAGCCTCTGGAGGTCATCTTTTGTTATTACTCTAGTTCCTTCGTATGGTGCGCAATCGAAATCGAACACCTTGCTGGGATGAATGACAACTGGAACGCACTTCATTCCCTGTTTTCCGTAGGTCTCGTTAAACCATGCAATTGATCCATTGAGCTGGTTGCAATCCTTTTTACAGATTGAGTCATTGCTGGCTTCATTTTTGCACTCAATAACCAAATAAACGTTCTCTCCTAGTGCCCAAAGATTATCTGGGCCTCTTCCCTCTTCCTGCTCCGGTCGGAAAGATTCAATTCCAATGAAAAAAGAAAAGTCCTTGAGCGCTTTTTCGAAATTCTGCGCCTTGACTTCCCCAAAGTTAAGAAGAGATAGCGTGTCTTCAAGGTCAATGATGTACTCGTTTACTGTTTCGTATTCTTTAATTTTAAAAACGATTTTTTCTGCTTGGTCGGCGAGAGGTGAGGTTCTCTTTCTATGCGTTATCCCCCTGATGGGCTTCGTTACGTTTTGATTCAGATTCCAGGCTGACAAAAGTATTTCTTGGGCTTTCCCCTTGTCGTAGAAATTCGCGTACTCTGCAGCAACTTGCTTCAGAAAGCCCTTCTCGTATTCGTCTGCAATTGAGTTAGCCTTGGTTTCCATACAGGAAACTGCTTCGGGGTACTTTTCGTGTAGCGCTAAATCGAAAGCTTCTCGAATCTCAAATTCGGAACCTTCTGCGCGTCGGTTTGTTTTATATTTTGCTCCAGCCAGCTCTTCTTTGCTGATCTCTATCCAGTTTTTGTCCCTCTTTAGAGTTAAGTCGATGATTTCTTTGCTCTCTTCGATGCTTGGATTTCTATTTTCCTCTCTGATTTGATCCCAGAGCTTTTTCGACAAATCGTACTGTCTCTTTGTGGCATCGCTGAAATACTGATTGCCCTTTCTCGGTATCAGTGCGGCGGCTAAATCCGACCCCATCAACAGTATTGCGCAGTAGTCCCCGCTTGAACGAACTCCTCGTCCCATGCCCTGCTCGATTTTCTGAATCTTTTCTGCAGTTAATCTGTCTGAATCGACTTCGGACCACGCGAGGAGAGAGTCATAAGCGCTTTGGCTTTTTGGCAATCCGTCAATTACGACAATCCGACATGCGTCCCCGGGCAAATCAATTCCGTTGTACTGATTGATAAAGACGGAAATTCCCAAATGTTCACCTGCCCTTAATCTGGACGTTATTGCTCTGATGTTGCTTTTATCTGCGATGTTGTTAGAGTATTTCTTCCATTTGTTTGCTTTCGCCTTAGAGGGAACGATTACCGTAACATTGTAGTACTTAGCGTATTCGGCGGTGAGTTCCATGATGCGTTCGTCTTTGATGTGGGGATTGAGCGCTTGGGGGAAAGCTATCGACCGGTTTCCGATATCATCGGCTTGATTGGGGCAGATTACGTTTGCTATTTCGGTTTGTGCTAAGCCGACGGCGGTAGACAAAACCCCGTCATTAGCAAGTGTTGCGCTCATAAATATTCGCCTGCTTGCTTTGTCGAAACCTGTGATTATCGATGCGGGGACGCATCTTGGGGCTATTTCGATAAAATCGGCTTTGATTACGCAGCTGCAAAGCGGAAAGCAATGGCTTAGCAGGGGCAGTTTGAACGAAAGCTGGTCTTTGTCGAGGTTGGCTAGAAGCTCTTTTTCTACCCTGCCGCACTCATTTTGCCAGGTATAGAAAGGAACAAGCACGCTTTTTGAACGATCACCTGCTTCGGAGGCTCGTTCGAGCATTTGCTTGATTTCCTTTGGTGAGCTATTCATTATCATTCTGGTGATGCTTTTATAAAGATTGGGGTTTTTGTCTTGCTCGATTGTGATTCTGAATTGCTCGCGCATAGAATCAAGGCAGGCGTGGACATCGTCGATAAGTATCGAGCCTGGTTCCACTTTTCCTTTGTTTGGGGAGATTCCGAAAACGCTCTTCCCGTTAAATAGTTTGTGTATGTTGGTCACGAAAATTGCTTTTCCATCTAGAAAAAGGTAGTCATTCTCATCCTCGGTGGCTTCTATTCCTAGGCGATGCGATTCTTCGATAACCTGGTGAACTAGTTCTTTATTGGGAGCAACATATACGGCAGGTCCGACTCCTTCGTTGATACAGCTTTGCAGAATGACCAGCCCTACAGTGGTTTTCCCGCTTCCAGTATTCATTTTTATGACTGCATTCTTATTCTTTCGGACTCCGTGCCATTTTTCCCAGACTTCAGACTGGACATCGCGAGGATATTCGAAGCCAGGTTCTTTGTTTAGGGCCATAAAAATTGCGCGGGGGTCAGTTGGTGCGTCTTCTTGTTTCTTTAGAGCGGATAAGTTTATGGACATTTCTGAGCCCTTTCGTGTTGCTGCTTTCTGGCCTGCTCGTTGTGCCTATTTGCTCGGCGTTTTTAGAGAAAACTGCGTATGCAGAAATTATATTCAATAAGATAAACCCATGAGTTGTTTGTCGGCGTAGTTTGTTGCCTCTGATGGGCGCAAGACACCGTTTACGCTAGAAGCGGCCATATGGTCGAGATTGTTTTTGGACTGTTTGGGTGTGGCGTATAAGTCGACCTGACTTTGCCGAAAAACATGTTGGCTGGCTTTGGCAACGGAAATGTCCCTACGCCTTGCATATTGGGAAGGGTCATTCGTATCTGCTTTTGCGGGGGGGGGTTGCCCGTATCGTAGGCAATGCGCCGAATGCTCGCCACCGAAGTTCATCGGCGGCTTACCTCGAACTGTAATGGGCACGTAAAGGCGCCATGCAAAACTGGGAATATAGGGACCTAAGAACCCTAGTTCATATCTCAGATAATGACGCCAGGCTCGTGTACGAGCAGCGCTTTAATTCCAAGGACGCTGTGCGTCTTAACTTTCAGATAAGCGGGAATCAAGCATTCTACGTAATGGACTCTGATATTTATGAGCCAATCATCAAGGCGATGGATCTCGACGCGCAGGGAAATCAACGATGCCCTTGAAATGCTTGCCGAAAAGGACAAGACGGGCAGGTTTTTAGGCATTGATGATCCTTGCTGATGAAGCCATCCCCGCGCTTGTGCGGGTATCAGTGTTCCATTTTCTGTTCGCCTATATTCATCCGTTTTACGATGGCAATGGGAGAACCAACAGGTTCATCAGCAGCTATGTTCTTTCTCGCAGCTTTAGCCCTATAGTCGGGTATCGCCTTTCGTATTCCGTGAAAGAGCGTATCGAAAAATACTACAAGGGGTTTTCGATTTGCGAGCATCCGTTGAATAAGGGAGATATAACGCCTTTTGTAATTTCCTTTTCGGAGCTGGTGGTTGATGCGATGGAAAGCATGCTGGATTCGCTGCAGGCAAAGCAGAGCGATTTGGCTGATGCGGTTGGAGCGGTAAATCGCGCAATTGCCACCAAGGAAGAGGACTCTGGCCTTTGGCGAGTTGCGTTCATTCTTGCTCAGGCAGAGCTGTTTTCGGAAAACGGTGCAACTACTGAAGAGCTGTGTGCGGCAGCCGAGATGTCTGAGCCCACAATGGCCAAGAAGCGCAAGCTGATTAAAGAGCTAGGTTTTTTGCGGGAGATGCGCAAGGGCAGGCAAAGGTTCTACTCTTTGAATTTGCAGAAGATGGGGTAGGGTCCTGTTAATGACGAATTATGAGAACTGCGGAGAGGTAGAAGTGGAAAAAGTGAAGTTCGGGATCGAAAGCGAAAAGTCCGATCCGGAAATCGTCGGATTGATAAAAAGGCTAGAAGAGGTAGAGGGGAAAGTTGAAGCTAGTGAAGCGCATCTGGACGATATTAAAAGGGAGTATGTGACAATTCTCGGAATATTTGCGGCAATTGTAATGGCGATTACTGCAGGGATGGCTTTTTCGAGTTCGGCATTTCAGAACATCGGGCAGGCTTCGCCGGTAAAAATTGGAGCAATTCTTATTCCCCTTGCATGGTTTCTTTGGAATCTCATAGGTCTGCTGATCTTCTTCTTGCGTGAGGTGGTTGAAGCAAGAAGATGGATTGTTCCGGTAATCATGGGTGTCGTAAACCTACTTCTAGTTGGCGGTTTCGCGCTGCTTATCCTCTTTTACGGAGATAAGCTATATTAAAACCTCCTTGAAGACTCTTGAAGGGTGAGGCTGGAGAGCAGCGTTTGTTAAAAGGTCCGGCATCTATGTGCCATGCTATTCCGTCCTCTTTTAGGTTAATTTTGATTTCTGGCAATTTCATTGCAGGGATAATTCTTCTGTATCGTTGCATTGCCGAAGGGCATGCAGGTGCTTGTGCGGCTCTTTTACCGCGATGCCGCCGATATGCATCTTCAGGATTTTGTATCATGGTTGAAAAGCAATCTCGCGAAAGGCAATTCGTATGGCTGTCGGAAAAAAGCTGCTAAGCGTATTTTTCTCCTTCACTCTAGTTATGGGTCTTCTTCCTTATTCGGCATTTGCGGACCCTTCGGATTCAAGCTCGAATTCAACCGAGTCTAGCTCCGATGCTTCGACTTCCAATGAGTCCGAATTCGCGGATGGCGGGGTTGCCTCGAAGTCGGATCCAAACGATTCCGAGGGCGGAATGGATTCCAATGGTTCTGTCTCTGGCGGGGAAGATCCTGAGTTTGGCACCGATGACGAATCCGCCGACGAACAGGAATTGTCCGCCCCTGATTATAGTGATGGCAAGCTGGCAATTTGGGCTAATGGCCTTGATGACCCTTCCGACGTCACGGATGTTTACCCGCCTGACACTAACGAAATTGAAGCATACGCTAACGGCTCTAACCTTCAGCCAATGAGCTTCAGCTCTGAAATGCTGTACTTCTGCAAATATGAGAGTAGCTGCAATTACGACCAAGGCCTTAGCTCGGGCGATGGCTATCACGCCATGGGCTATTTTCAGTTCGACAACAGGTATGGCTTGGGTAGCTTCCTGAAGGCTGCGTATAACTACAACCCTTCAACTTATAGTGCTTTAAAGGTTATTGGCGATCGCTACGGGTGGGATGTGACGGGCGCAACCCGCTCCAACGGCGCATTCACCCAATTGGGTAACGATCTCAATACCGCGTGGCATGCTGCATACAAGGCGAACCCCACTGAGTTTTCAAACCTGCAGAATGGCTGGGCATACATTGATTCCTACAACGGGTCGTTAGGTGCTCGTGGTTGCCTTAAGGCATTTGGAATCAACTTGGACAATCGCCCCGATTGCATTAAGGGCCTTTGCTGGGGCATGGTCAACCTGTTTGGTGCAGGAGGCGGTGCCTCATATATCAACAATGGTAATTATTATGGTGCAAATTGGTTCTTCAAGAATTCCGGCATCAATGACTCTATGTCGGACGAAGCTTTCGTAACTACCCTCTGTGACTATGTTGTCAATAATGTTGCGAAGCGTTATCCCGAGCAATCCATCTACTGGACCGGTTGGCAGAATCGGTACAAGAGCGAAAAAGCTGATTGCTTGAAATATCTCCAAGCAGGCAATTATATAGCGCCGTCCCCCAAGAACGTGACGGCCGCGGCCTCCGGCAGCGGCGAGGTGACGCTCTCCTGGGATCCCGTCGACGGCGCGCAGGCATACGCCGTCGCCGAGTATGTTGGGGGCGGCTACCGAACCTACACCACCTCGTGCGCCGCGACGAGCTACACGGTCGGCGACCTCTCCAACGGCAAGGAGCACAGCTTCCTCGTCCAGGCAAGGGTCGGCGGCAGGTGGTCGGCTGTGTCCGCCGACCTCCATGTGTCGGCAACCCCCCAGGGGCCAACCAGGCCCGAGCCCAAGGCCGAGCCCGGCAACGGCACGGTGAAGCTCACCTGGGACAAGGTCCCGGGCGCCAGCGCCTACGCCGTTGCCACGAGGAACGCGGACGGATCCTACAAGACGTATACATTGAGCTGCACGGCGACGAGCTACACGGTCGCGGGGCTCGTTAACGGCAGGTCGTACGATTTCCTTGTCCAGGCGAAGGTTGACGGCGCCTGGAGCCCGTTCTCCCCGTCCGATCTCGTTTCCGCCGCCCCCTTTGACCCCGCCTCCCCCAAGAACGTGACGGCCGCGGCCTCCGGCAGCGGCGAGGTGACGCTCTCCTGGGATCCCGTCGACGGCGCGCAGGCATACGCCGTCGCCGAGTATGTTGGGGGCGGCTACCGAACCTACACCACCTCGTGCGCCGCGACGAGCTACACGGTCGGCGACCTCTCCAACGGCAAGGAGCACAGCTTCCTCGTCCAGGCAAGGGTCGGCGGCAGGTGGTCGGCTGTGTCCGCCGACCTCCATGTGTCGGCAACCCCCCAGGGGCCAACCAGGCCCGAGCCCAAGGCCGAGCCCGGCAACGGCACGGTGAAGCTCACCTGGGACAAGGTCCCGGGCGCCACAAAATATGCGGTAACAAGAGAAGGGACGACGGTTGCTTCTTATACGGAATCGTGCGAATTTGAAGCTCGTGGTTTGGCGAACGGCGTTTCGTACGGTTATCGGGTTAGGGCGCTTGTCGATGGCTCATGGACACCGTTGACGGATTCTGCGGTGTGGGCGACCCCGTCGGATCCTGAGGCTCCGAAGGCCGTCGCATCTTTGGATGCTGAAGGATCCGTAAATCTGAAGTGGAGCGCTGTCGACGGTGCTGATAAATACGCTATAGCTCTCAAAACAAATGGAGGATATAGCACCTACACGTATGATTGTCGCCGAACGGAGTTTTCCGTAAAAAATCTGAAACCGGGTAATTATCAATTTCTCGTTCAGGCTCATCTACCTAGTGGGTGGTCCTCTTTTAGCGCCAATGATCTTGTTTCGATTCGGGTTCCTGATCCCAGTTCTCCAATGGTTGCCGTAGGGTATAGCGGATCTAATTCCGCGGTACTGTCATGGGATTCAGTCCCTGGCGCAGCAAAGTACGCAATTGCGGAATACAAGGATGGTTCATTCTGCAATTTATCAATTGACCATAAAGCCACCAGTTATGAAGTAAAGGATCTTAATTTAGGAGAAAAGCATCGTTACCTCGTCCAGGCTTTTGTAGATGGTGCTTGGTCAAAGTATTCGGAAGACGATCTTGTTGAAGTGATTGTTCCTGACGAGAAGTCGCCGAAGGCAAAGGCAGAGGCTACCGGAGATGGCCAGGTGACTTTATCGTGGGATTTAGTTCCCGGCGCTGATCGATATGCTATCGCTGAATATATTGATGGCGGATATCGGACGTATACAACAAGCTGCAAAGGACAATCGTATACTGTCGATAACCTTGGGAACGGCAATGAGCATAAATTTTTGATTCAGGCCCAAGTTAATGGTAAGTGGTCTGCGGCAAGCCCCGATTTATTAGTGGCGGCAACCCCACATGGGGTAATGGCTCCGACCGTAAAGGCAAAAGCGGGTGATTTGAGCGCTACCTTAGAATGGAATAGCGTGCCTGGCGCTACGAGATATGCGATTGCCTCCCAGAATGGAGATGGCTCCTTTACGACATATACCTATAACTGCGGGGGAACCTCCTTCACAGTGAAGGGGCTGATCGGCGGAAGAACGTATAAGATGCTTGTGCAGGCTTATGTCGACGGAAAATGGTCTCCGTTTTCGAGTGTTGATTTGGTTAGCGTGAAACCCTACGGCACAAATACTCCAACGGGCCAACAGATGATGTCGGATATTGCCAACAATAGTGGCTTTACTAGCGGTACTTCTTATTTAATCTTAGTGAGCCGTTCTCGCCATGAGGTTGGCGTATTCCGGGGGAGCTTCAATAACTGGAATTGCATAAAGTTTTGGAGTTGCGTTACGGGTGCTCCATCCACTCCGACTATTACTGGGGAGTATAGAACGACTGGATTCAAGAGAACGAACTTGTCGACCGATACTCGGGCCCGTTGGTGTACTCAAATTAACGGAGGCTATTTCTTCCACTCGATCTTGGCATCCAACAGTGAACTCGGTGATAGCCAGTCTCACGGGTGCATTAGACTTGCGGTTGAAAATGCCAAGTGGATATACGACAATATTTGGCAGGGAACCAAAGTATATATTTACTGATTAACTGTCATGGCGAGGGAGGGCTTGGCTCTCCCTCTTATTATTAGGAAGGAATCAAATGAAGGGAATCATATTAGCGGGGGGCTCTGGTACACGGTTGTACCCCCTGACCACAGTTACGTCAAAACAGCTACTGCCTGTATACGACAAGCCAATGATCTATTACCCCCTTTCAATACTGATGCTAGCTGGCATCAGGGATATTCTTCTTATATCGACCCCTCAAGATCTACCCAATTTCAAGCGTCTCCTAAAAGATGGCTCGGCATATGGAATTAAGCTTTCGTACGCGGAGCAGCCATCTCCTGATGGACTGGCTCAAGCTTTCATCATTGGTGAAAGCTTCATTAATGGAGATAGCTGTGCGCTTGTTTTAGGGGATAACATTTTCTATAGTGGAGGACTCACAGCGCTGCTGACTAAGGCGGCAAACAAAAAACATGGAGCGACCGTCTTCGGTTATCACGTTGATGATCCAGAGCGTTTTGGGGTTGTTGAATTCGATAAGGAGGGCCAAGTTCTTTCTATCGAGGAAAAACCAAAAAACCCTAAATCAAACTATGCCGTTACGGGGCTCTACTTTTACGATGAGCGTGCCGTTGAATTTGCGAAAAGGATAAAACCCTCTGCGCGTGGCGAGCTAGAGATTACGGATCTGAATAGAATGTATCTTGATGATGGCTCTCTCGAGGTCTCTCTTCTTCATCGTGGCTCTGCCTGGCTTGATACGGGGACGATTTCCAGTCTGTATCAAGCTGGAGAATTCGTCCGCGTAATCGAGCAAAACCAAGGATTGCAGATTGCATCACTTGAGGAAATCGCATTCAGTAATGGCTGGATCGACAAAACGGCCCTTCTTGAATCGGCGGAACGGTTTGGCAAGTCGTCGTACGGACAATACCTCAGCCAGGTCGCTGCCAGAAACTGACGGTTTGGTCGATCTAATAGGAAATCTGGAGCCTTTGCTCCCTTGCCATCATTGGTTAGGGAGCAAAGGCTCCAACTGAGGCTTTAGGGTAATAAGCGTGTTATGCAATTTTGCTAAGCATGAAAGTCGCACAGGTACACTCCATCCAAAGGCGTTGCCTTGATTGTGACCTGTGGATCTATCTTATAGTGCTCATTTAAAAACAAACCAATCGTATCGCAGACCGATGGGTTTGTCGTGAGAAGGTGGAACGAGTCACTATCCGCTAATGACTTCAGTATGCTGGAGCTTCCCATGATCTCGTTTCTGCTGACGTAGTATGGAGATTCGACGCTCCATCCTCCCAATGTTGCATTATGAGTTAGAAAATCGCTAGAGGGTAGATTCTTTTCTTTGAACGCCATTTCTACTGATGTGTAAGTTTCGACATCGAAAACAAAAACATCATTCGGATAGTCGGCCTCGTATTCAAGTAGGGCATCTTGTGGACTCAGCGTTGTTTGGGTAAATGAGCTTTTAATTTCATGGATGCTGAAAGCTGGGATTTGCGCAGCAAAAGCAAACAGAAGGCAAAAGCTAGCTGCGCCTTTCCAAAATGCACAGAAACTAGCATCTCTCAAATGGCTTCGAGGTGTAAATTCTATCGTTATGATCGAAAAAGCGTAAACCCAGAGTGGATATTCGACTCGTTGGGGAAATCTTCCTGTCGCAACGAAATAAATGCATAACGCTAATGCTAGAAGTATTGAAAAAGAGGAGAGGGCTCGCCCGCTCTTGCTCTGTGCGATTAATATGACGTACAAGGCGATGAATCCCAGTAAAAGGCCTTCGTTTGATAGCCTCAGTAAATAGTCGACCGTTGATTGGGGAAGTATCTGAATCTTGCCGGATATGCTTTGCGTTGTGGTAAGTGAAGCTACGTTTTCCAACGTTTCTGTGGTGAAAACCGCGCTATCCGCTGTGATCCAATTGCGAAGCATGAAATAATCGTTTTCGGATACACCATAGTTAGAAAGCTGTTCTGCTACATCCTCGTACGGAGGCATAGGATAATCTGATATCACTGAGCGAGCATGGTTGTATTGTTTCCAGTGGCTGAGCTCGGTGTTGCTGTTCCATACGATTTGGTCGTAAGAAAAGAGTGCAATGCAGCAGGCAACAACAGCGACAATCGGGATATATTTGTAAATAGAAATGCTGTGACTCTTAAAATCAGAAAAAATCGCCCAGATTATTGCAGCGAAAAAAAAGGGCATAAACAAGAGGAAGCTTTCAATTCGAATGGAAAAGCCAATCACCATCAGGGAGATCCCGATAGCAGTGAGGGGCTTTTTGTAGTTGGCCGAGTATGGGGTTTTTATCCTGATAAGAAGCACTACACCACCGGCAACGGTCGCAAAGCTTGCAACGTAAGAAAAATTACCTTGATACGTGCAGCCAGCAAGAAGCAGCACGCATGCGCAAGCAGCTAGAACGAGTAGTGCAGGGTACTCATTATGTTTCTCCAGACCAACAAATAGCAAAGAAGAAAGAGAAGCGAAGGCGACGAAACGCTCGATAAGCCAAAACCAGTTGATGTCCGGGATTTCCTGGTTGAGCAAAGCGACAATATTGCAGAATGCTGCATTTACGAATAGGGACATATTGGCTTCGGGGATTCGTCCGCTCAGGGCGATCCCGATAGCAAAATCGTCATTTGTTCCGTCGCCGCCATATTGCGCACTGAAGCTATAGATGATGATGAAAGCCGATGCGATGATAAGAGAAAGCAAGAAATTATGTTGCTTTTCCCGCGATGGCTCGTTAAGTTTCTGCATAGATTCAGTCCCTCTGACGCTTTTTGGTGTTTTGCAAAGTCGATGCAAGCAGCCTGATTAAGGGGAGGCTCACCAATACTAGAAGTGTTGAAGCGGACAGCGCAATTCCCGCGTTTAGTGTTGCACTGTCGTAGATCAGTTCTATCGAGTGGCTTCCCTGCGCTATATCGCAGCCAACGAAACCGATATTGATAGGAAAGGTTTCAACGGCTTCTCCGTCGATTTTTAAAATCCAGTTTTTGCTCCAAGGAATGGTCGTTGCAAGATATCCGTTTTCGGATATCTTGATTGATGCATTAAGGCAACCATCCTTATACGAATGAACAGTGGCGCTCTTGCTCATTCTTTCGTTAACCGCATCATCATATACGGAAAAATAATTACTGCCGCAAGCTGAAAAACGGATGTTTTCGATCTGGGGGTTGGGGCAGGCGTTCGTTGCAACAAATTCAACCGTTGCTCGGCTTATGCGCTCATTTTTTACCTGAATGTTTATCTGCTCATTTCCGGCAGCTGTATAGAAGGGGACAACGGCAATAGCATTATTTTCATTGTCAAAAAATGTGATATTAGCTGTTACGCTGCCGCTGACGCTTGCTGCGGCACGAAGATCCATCTTTGCCTCAAGCCATTCACTGTCTGTTTCGGGGATGAAGATGGTTGCAGGGCTGCCCACTGTGACAATGTCTGCGGATTTTGCAATGGTCTCTACATCATGCTGTTGCTGTATTTGGGGCTCATTGCTTCCATTCGGCAGTACCGCAGAGCGAAGCATTGCTGTGCTTCTGGAACCCCTATCTAATTGAAGGTAGGAGTCAACGCTGATTGTTTCGTTTTCTCCATAGGCGAACATTAGTGGGAGTGCTTTGGTGTTTATCAGGACAGTGTATTTATCGTTATTTCCAATTTCCTGATAGCCGTATGGAATGTAATATTGCACATCTGCTTTGGGATAGACGAGGTATTTAACGCCCAGGAGAGCGTTGGTTGAGGGGTTAAAGAAGCCGTACGAATAACGAGAGTATCCAAGTTGGTCTATGTAGTCATTGTCTAGTGTTTTCATGAAATCAGTCACCGATTGGGTCATTCCCGCTCCCCCGATATAGGCTTGGGTCCCGAGGTATGTTGCCGCCATAGATCTTGTTAGCATCATAGTTTTGTAATCGATGCGATAGATGTCCGTGTCGGTTTTGCCAAGGGTGAGAATGCAATCTTCCGGGTTGCTTCCGAGCTGGGCATTGTACTCTTCGTTTGTCAGGTTAGTCGTGTGTTGGATCGCTCTGTAGTTCTGAACCAAATATTCGACTGGAGCGGTAATTACGATTAGACAAATTGCGACTTTTGCAACAAGGGGCGCTTTTGCTTCTGAGGTAGTGTAAAAAAACAAGAAATACAGTGCCAAAAGCACGATAGTCACAGCAAAATAAACCCGACTTATTTCTTCCCAGATTGAGAAGGATGCGGCAAGAAATGCAAAAAGAAGAAAAGCAGACCATAAACATAGATGCTTCTTACTTATATTTCGCCACATATTATCGAGTCCGATTGCTCCGATTAGGGCAATTACCGCAACAACCCAAAAGCTGGACTGTCTAAAGTCGTCACCAGGGACAGAGAAGCCATTCAAGATATATCGAAAGCCGTCTGAATAACAATAGAAAACACACAAGAAAAGAATGAGGGCCATTGCGATCTTTTGCTGTTTGTTTTTTTGGTTAAAGGCGAAGCCGATCCCAAAGAGCGGCAATATCCCTGCGTAATAGTATGGGCTATTCAATATGCAAGTCGAACCCGAAAATGAATCCATATGCCCAAGGATAGCGCTGGAGAAAAACTTAACGATTTCTTCCGAGCAGATGGTCGTGCTTGTCGGGAGGAGCAAAGAGAGAAGGGCAAATCCAGAGTTGCCGACATCGGAGCTGATGCGTGAACTGGAAGAATACATTTCCACAGAGGGGAGGATAACCGGAAGAGAGACGAGTACGCCTGCGCACATAAGCACCGCAAATTGTGCGCCAAATCCAGCCAACTCCCGTTTGTTCTTGAAAGCATCGCTAGAGTAGCACGATCTAAACAAGGCGTATCCAGCTAAAATGAAGCCGTATAAAACAAGAGCGTAAAACCCTTCGCCCATTCCGATAAGCCCAAAGGCGAGAGGAAGCACAAGAACTTTTTTTCTGTTTGCGAAAAAACGCTCGAAGCCCCAAAGCATACATGCAAACAGAGTCACTTCCAGCGTATATGCCGTCCATGGCGCAAGTTCGATCATCCTGCCGCAAAACGCAAAACCCAAGCCCGAGACAAATCGGGTTTTGTACTGAAGATGATAGTAGCCGAGGAAAAGATAGAAAAATAAACCAGCCAAGATCACTTTTGCTAATTGCGAGACCAGCATCATCGAGGGGACAGCCTCTTCGCCAAAAAGCGCCGGAAAATAGTCAGGATTAAAATGCTGGATAGTTGTTGCCCCTAGAAACTGGTACTGGTTCCATTGGGAAAAGTCGCCGTTGCTAAGCCTCGACGCTTCGTTAAGCATGAAGGGGATGGTCTGGCCGATGCTGTCAGACCCCGACCCCGCAAATATAAGTAAATGATCCCCAAAAATGAAGGGGGAATACAGGATGCAGGTGAGTGAGACTAACGTTGCGACGAAAGCAGTTAGGCTTAATGCTGCCTGTTTGCCTTTATCGAGGTTTATCCACTTGTTTTGAACGCGATCTATCATAAAGGCATCCTTTGCTTTATTTGGCGCTAACGTTGCTATAATTAGTAACGCTTATGCATATTTACAGGAAAGAAGAGCGTATATGAAAAAATATCTAGTAACGGGCGGTGCCGGATTTATTGGTAGTAACTTTGTATTGTATATGCTTGATCGCCATGATGATATTCAAATTATTAACGTTGATTCGTTAACCTATGCTGGGAATCTCGAGAATCTCAAGTCGGTCGAGAACGATGGAAGGTATCGTTTCGTTCGCGCCGATATTCGCGACTCGGAAAAGATAAGACAAATCGTTGGCGAGTATTCTCCTGACTATGTAATCAACTTTGCAGCGGAATCCCACGTAGATAGATCCATACTTGACCCTGGCGCATTCGCCAGCACTAATGTCGTGGGCACGGTTTCTCTTTTGAACGTTGTAAAAGAGGCCTGGGAGCAAGCCGATGGCTTTTTTGGCGAACATAAGTACATTCAAGTTTCAACTGATGAGGTTTATGGGTCGCTCTCTCTTGATGACCCGGGGTCCTTCTTTCGTGAGACTACGCCGCTGAACCCCCATAGTCCGTACTCTTCCTCAAAGGCTTCGGCCGACTTGTTTGTTAAAGCATATGCGGATACTTACGGACTTCCGGTTAATATAACAAGATGCTCAAATAATTACGGACCGTATCAATTCCCCGAAAAATTGATACCGCTTATGATCAATAACGCATTGGCTCATAAACCCCTGCCAGTTTATGGCGATGGCTTGAACGTACGCGATTGGCTTTATGTCGAGGACCACTGTAAAGCCATTGACCTTGTTGTATCAAATGGAAAAATTGGCGAAATATACAATGTCGGCGGACACAACGAGCGTCCGAACATTTCTATTGTCAAGAAGATCATCGAAGAAGTGAGCGCTTCGACTGGCGATGAAAAAATCAACGAGATGTTGATATCTTACGTGGAAGACAGAAAAGGGCACGATCGTCGTTACGGGATTGCTCCCGATAAGATCAAGAAAGATCTTGGCTGGGAGCCTGAAACTTCATTTGAAGTCGGCATTGTCAAGACGATCCAATGGTACTTGGCTAACCTAGAATGGGTTGAGCATGTTACAAGCGGCGATTATCAGAACTATTATTCGAAAATGTATGACAATAAATAGAAGATTCGAAGGTTGATATGATTCCTTTTAACATTCCTCCCTATGTAGGGACCGAGCTCGATTACGTCAAGCAGGCTGTTGACAACAAAAAAATCTGCGGTGATGGGGCGTTCACGAAAAAATGTCACCAATGGCTTGAAATCGCATTTAAATGTCAGAAAGCGCTCCTTACCACCAGTGGAACAACCGCTCTGGAGATGGCAGCGATACTCTGTGATCTAAAACCTGGTGACGAGGTGATTCTCCCAAGCTTTACTTTTTCAACTACTGCAACGGCATTTGTGTTGGTTGGGGCAAAGTTGGTTTTCGTGGATATCCGTCCCGATACGATGAACATTGACGAAACAAAAATTGAAGCAGCCATTACGGACAAGACAAAGGTGATTGTTCCTGTTCACTATGCTGGCGTAGCTTGCGAGATGGACACAATCATGGAGATCGCTCGTAAGCACAAGCTTCTTGTTGTTGAAGATTCAGCTCAGGGTGTCATGGGCACTTACAAAGGGCGTGCGCTTGGCACTATAGGAGACATGGGCTGCTATTCTTTCCATGAGACGAAGAATTATTCCATGGGTGAGGGCGGCGCTCTCATGATCAATGACCCTAAATACAACGAACGGGCTGAGATTATCCGTGAAAAAGGAACGAACCGTGCTCGCTTCTTCCGTGGTCAAGTTGATAAATATACATGGGTCGACTATGGAAGCAGCTACTTGCCGAGCGACATGAATGCGGCGTATTTATGGGGCGAGCTCGAAGTGGCTGTTAAAATCAACAACAATCGCTTGTCAACCTGGACTGCTTACCATGATGCTTTTTCGGGCCTTGCGTCTGATGGCTTGATTGATTTGCCGACTATCCCTGATGCTTGTAAGCACAATGCTCACATGTTTTACGTCAAATTAAAAGATCTTAATCAGAGGACTGATTTTATTTCCTTCCTGAGGAGCAAGGGGGTTCAAGCGTCGTTTCATTACGTGCCGCTTCATTCCTCGCCTGCGGGAGAGCGATTTGGGCGTTTTAGCGGTATAGATGAGTTCACAACCAGAGAAAGCGATCGCTTGGTTCGTCTGCCGATGTATTACGGCATGAGCAAAGAGGACAGAGAGCGTGTCATCGATGCGGTTCTCGATTATTTTTCTCGCTAGTTTCAAGGTAAATTGAAGATGGATATTTCAGTTGTAGTCCCTGTTTATGGATGTCCTGGTGCGCTGCCTGAACTGCACCGTCGCCTTGTTGAAACGCTCGAGGGCATGGGCAAGACATTCGAGATAATTCTGGTTAACGATGGCTGTCCGCAAAATTCTTGGATGGAGATCGAGCCTATTTGCGCTCAAGACAAGAGAGTCAAGGGTGTTCAGTTGTCTCGAAATTTCGGACAAATTCGAGCTATAACAGCTGGTTTAGATATAAGCAAAGGTGATTGGGTCGTGGTCATGGACTGCGATTTGCAAGATAGGCCAGAGTGCATACCGGCACTGTACGAAAAGGCGCAAGAGGGCTTTGATGTTGTTTTTGCACGGCGGATTGCGAGAAAAGATACTGGCTTAGTTAAGGCTTTATCGAAGACATTCTATAAGGTCTATGATTATTTTACGGATGGTAACTACGACTCATCCATTTGCAATTTCAGCATTTCGCGTCGCGTCGTAATCGATAACTATTGCAAAATGCGTGAGCATAATCGCGCATACACGATGTTCATTAAATGGCTCGGTTTCTCTCAGGCGGCAATCGATCTTGAGGGCGATGAGCGGTTTGAGGGGGATTCTTCATATAGCTTCAAAAAGAAAATGAACATGGCGTTTGAGCTCATCACCGCGCAGTCGACGAAACCGCTCAAGTTTGCCGTCCATGCCGGTTTTTTCTTTTCCCTTTTTGCGTTGGTTGTCATAGTTGCTTTGATCATTAGATACGTCCTTGACCCAACTGAAGCATTGGTTGGCTGGACGAGCACTATGGCTGCGATTTGTTTCATGGGCGGGTTAAATCTTGCCGCCGTCGGAGTCGTTGGGCTTTATGTCGGAAATATATTTAATGAAACAAAACATCGCCCCTTATATGTAGTTGCAAAGGTCCTAAACGGAGAGGTTCAGTAACGTGATTTTGGTAATTGGTGCGACTGGCTTTGTAGGCATGTACACGGTTGATAGGCTCCTGTCCGATGGCAAGGAGGTTGTAGCAACCGGAAGAAACAAGAAACTGGGCGAAAAGCTGAGCAATATGGGAGCATCTTTTATTCCTCTGGATATTACTGATCCAGAGGAGTTCGATGTGCTGCCTGCAGATGGGGTGGACGGCATCATTTTGCTTGCTGGCTTGCTGCCGGCAAATGCTACTGCCGATCTCGAAACAGAGGATAATGCCGCCGACTATTTCAAAGTAAACGTGGTCGGACTAATTAACGTTTTGGAATGGGCTCGCAAACATGGAATTAATAAAGTCATCTCAACCTGTAGCTATTCTGATGTGTCTGGAGCATGGGGGAAGGGTTATCCGATTACCGAGGAAGAACCAAGAGATTTCAAGTTTACGGGCGATCACGCTGTTTACGTGATTAGCAAAAACGCCGCCAACGATGTGATGGAGTACTACAATCAGCAGCATGGCATGCAGTGCTCATGCTTTAGGTTCCCTCCAGTTTATGGCGTTGGCCCCCACGGAACTATCATGGTTAACGGGAAGCCCTACAAGTCGGGTATTCAGACTTTTATTGAAAAAGCTGAAGCTGGGGAAAACATAGAGCTTTGGGGCGATCCTCATATTAGCCGAGACATCATATACGTCAAAGATGTCGCAAGGGCGTTTGAGATGGCGCTACAGAGCGATAAGACTTATGGTTTGTATAATATGACGAGCGGAGTTGGTCTCGACTTGGAGGACCAAGCAAAAGCCGTGATTGACGTCTTTGGCCCGAATAACGGATCGGAAATTGTTTATCGTCCAGATAAGCCCAACAATACTCCCTCATTTTTGTATTCGATGGAAAAAGCAAAGAAGGATTTTGGATTCGTTCCCGAATACACCGACTATCATGCAATGATGATTGACTATAAAAACGAGCTAGATAGCGGGCGTTGGGACGAGCTCGCTCATTCAAGAGAAAGGTAGTCCTTCCTTGAAAAAAATAGCCATCATTGGCGCATCATACCTGCAAAATCCGCTGATCCTTAAAGCAAAAGAGCTCGGATTTGAAACTCATGTTTTTGCTTGGCAGTGCGGGGATGTCGGAGAGAGAACGGCAGATTATTTTTATCCAATAAGCATTGTTGAAAAAGATCTCATTCTTGCTAAATGCAAGGAGATTGGCATCGATGGGGTTTGCAGCATTGGGTCGGATCTCGCAAATATTGTTGTTAGCTATGTCGCCACTTCGATGGGCTTAGTTTCTAATACCATCGAGGCGACTCGTCTTAGCACAGATAAGCATGCAATGCGTGAAGCGTTTGAGCGGAATGGGGACCCGTCGCCGAAGAGCAGAGTTGTAGACAAGGAATTTACCCTTTCTGATAGCGACTTGAGGTTCCCCATTATTGTTAAACCTGCAGATAGGTCTGGAAGTCGTGGCATCACGAAGCTGGACACTGTTGATGGTTTTGATGATGCTGTAGATAGAGCTGCAAAAGAGAGCTTTTCTGGAGTTGTTTTGGTTGAGGAGTTTTTTCGGGGGAAAGAATATAGTGTTGAGTATATCTCCTGGAAGGGAGAGCATCACTTTTTGTCCATAACGGAGAAATTCACCTCTGGCGCGCCTATGTTTGTTGAAAAGGGTCATCTTGAGCCGGCTCGCGTGGATAAGGACGTTGAGTCAAGGGTCAAGGGCATCGTCGAGCATGCACTTAACGGCTTGGGCGTTGAATATGGAGCTTCTCATTCGGAGCTTAAGATCAATAATGATGGAGAAATTGCAATCATTGAGATAGGGAGCCGAATGGGTGGAGATAGGATTGGCTCTGATTTGGTTTCGCTATCAACAGGATACGACTTTGTCGGTGCGGTTGTGTCCGTTGCTATGGGCCAAGCCCCCCAAGCCCCTAGGATTCAGAAGCGAAATTACGCTGCAATTAGGTATATATTTGACGAGAGGGATTTAGCTGCCTTAACTTCCATAAAAAATGGCGCGCCAAATCTTCTTCTTGAAGAAGATGTTTCGAAATTTGGCGAACACGAAATCGTTGATAGCTCTTCCAGGTTTGGATACTTTATGATGCAGTGTGATTCCCTAGTCGAACTAGACCCCTATTTGCCAGATCATAGCGAAGAGGGACTGTAGTGGCTGGTTTTGGAAGGATAAAAACCCTTTTTGCCCTGCATATGCTCTTAATGGTCTATTCGACAAGTGGAATTTTAAGCAAACTTGCTGCTGGCGTCGACTTCCTGAGCATTGAATTCTGCATTTATTACGGAGGCGTCCTTCTTCTTTTAGGGTTTTATGCTATCGGGTGGCAACAAATCCTAAAAAGGCTTCCCCTGACAACTGCATTCTCAAATAAAGCGGTAACGATTGTCTGGGGAATTATTTGGGGTGCACTGTTTTTCTTTGAGCCGATCACTTTGCCTAAAGCCGTCGGCGCTCTATTGATCATTGCCGGAGTGGTTTTGTTTTCTCATGCCGACGGCCAAGAATCGAGCGTTACCTATGAGTGAGACCATGATTCTGTATTCGGGGGTCTTACTTCTTGGAACGTTTATTAGTGCGGTGTCGCAAGTTATACTGAAGAAGGCAGCGCTGAAAACATATCCATCGAAGATTCGGGAGTATTTAAACTTTCCGGTAGTTTTTGCATATTCCTTGTTCTTGCTTACGACGTTCATGTGCATATTTGCGTATAGGGTTGTGCCTCTTTCTTTTGGTCCCGTGCTCGAATCGACGAGTTATTTATACGTTACGGTTTTTGGTGTTCTGTTTTTCAAAGAGAGAATCACCAAGAAAAAAGCTGCTGCACTTACGATGATTCTTCTCGGAGTGGTTATTTATTCGGTTGGTATTTAGTGGGAGGCAGACTGTAAATGCCGGTTTTTTCCATTGTTGTTCCTTCGTATGGGAATGTTGAATATCTTTCTCAATGTTTAGACAGTCTTGTCGCTCAGACCTTCACGGATTGGGAGGCAATTGTTGTCGATGATTGCAGTCGCGATGGCTCTCTGGCGTTAGTGGGCTGCTATGCCGAAAAGGACGCAAGAATCATTCCTGTTGCAAAGAATTGCAATGAAGGTTTGCACTGTGCGAGAAAAACGGGCGTTGAAAAAGCCTCAGGTGATTACATCGTCTTTATCGACCCAGATGACTCTTTTGAGCAGGACGCTCTTCGTCTTTTGAAGGGCGTTTTGGATTCTGGGAATATGGATATTCTTCATTATGGGATCAATGTTAAAGCTTGCGGAGTTCCTGATGATATGAGGCTGTCCTTTGAGTTGTACGTAAATAACCCATGTCCTGATTTATACGACTCAGAGATCTTAGGCTATGCCTTTGACGCAAAATTGGGGTATTTGCAGGATTGGCGAGTTACTCAACGGGTATATGCTGCCGATTTGGCAAAAAAGGCTTTTTCCCAAATGACGGATTGTAGGTTGGAGAGAGCCGAGGATAGTTATGAGTACCTTGTCTTGGCTTCGTTTGCCTCGTGTCAGATTACGAGAAATGACATTCGCGCTCTTAACTATAACTATGGGCGTGGAGTAACTGGCGCCTCGTCTCTTTCTGTTGCTGAATTTCTTCATGATGCACGTTGCTTTAAGGATTGCATTGACGCAATTGACCAGTATGCCGCAAGTGCAGGAGATTCCTTATGCGGAATTGCCGATCTGGCTGCTGGGGCTGAATTGAAGTTGATGGATTTGCTATTTAACGATTGGGCGTTAAGGCTGATGCCTGGGGACAGGTTAAGGACCCTGAGCGAGCTTGTTAGTATTTTTAATGGCATCGATGTTTCCGTTCAGGTGATGCGTTGTGTTCGTGATGAGGCATATCGCCTACTTATGGTTGGCGAAAGCAGAAATGACATATCCGAGTTGAAGAAATTGTTCTGCTTCGCGGAATCGGTTTTTGTTCCCGCCAAACTCGGGCAAAGAGGCCCAGTGAGTGATGGTGTGAGTATATATGGCGAATATCGCGATGCTGCGCAAAGCCATCTGAATGATCTTGAGGGGATGTCGCTCAGATCGAAATGGTCTGCTCAGCCAATCAAAATCTTTGCTTCCGCCCATAAGCCAGTAGACCTTTTTGACTGCGATGCTATTCAGCCAGTTCAGGTCGGGTGCGCATTGGGCAACGATCGTTTTCCCTGGGCTTGGCATGACGATGACGGCGATAACATATCTGACCAGAACCCTATGTATTGCGAGCTAACCGCTCAATATTGGGCCTGGAAAAATATTGACGCTGATTACTATGGTTTTTGTCACTACCGGCGGTACTTTAATTTCTCGCCAAATCGCTACGGGGAGAACTCCTGGGGTGAAATCATGGAACCCTTCATCGATGCTTCATCCCGGGCTAAGTATGGACTGGACGACGAGACCATCAAGAGAGCTATTGATGGCTATGACGTCGTCACGACAGAAGTAAAGGATCTTCGCGACTTTCCTGGCGATGCCAACACCCCACTAATGCAGTATGAAGCTGCTGCAAAATTGAATATTGACGACCTGTATCACGTATTTGCGATCCTTGAAGATATGCATCCGGACTATGCGGAGGACATTAATGCCTTCGCAAACGGCAGTCAGTCGTGTTTCTGCAACATGTTCCTTATGAAGAAGGAGCTGTTCTTTGGTTATTGCGAGTGGCTATTCCCTATTCTTGAGCGTTTTGTTGAAGAGTGGGATTCTTCTTTGTGCAGCAAAGAAGGGCTTCGCACCCCAGGTCATTTAGCAGAACGCCTTTTGAACATTTACCTCATGCATGGAGAACGCGTTGGTGCAGGCTGGAAGCGCAAGCAGGTTCAGTGCGTCCATGTCGAGTATCCCGATAAGCGTTACTACGATTTGCCCCCTGTTCCTGGCTATGCTGAATGCGATAAGCCGATTGTTCCTGTAGTATTTGCAGCCGATAATAATTATGTTCCTATGGTCACCACGACCATAGCTTCGATGCTTGCTAACGCTTCTAAAGATTATTTCTATGACGTTGTGGTTATCGAAGACGGTATAACCGGAAGCAACAAAGAGCAGATGGTTCAGTTTGTTGCCCAATATGGCAACGCGTCTATTAGATTCTTTGGTGCTGGATCGATGATCGCTGATTATGAGCTCACGACCAGCAATGAGCACATCAGCAAAGAAACCTACTACCGTTTCTTGATTCAGGACATTCTTCCATATTACGGAAAGGTTGTTTACTTAGATTCTGACCTTGTTGTTGAAGGGGATGTTTCTGAGTTATTTGAACTGGATCTCGAAGATCACCTTCTTGCGGCAGCACATGATGTTGACTACCTGGGCAACTTGAATATGCATGATGGTGAGAGGATGAAGTACACAAAAGAAATTCTCGGCATGAATAGGCCATTCGATTACTTCCAAGCTGGTGTTTTGGTGCTGAACGTCGCTGAAATGAGGAAGCTTCATTCGGTAAAAGAGTGGCTTGAAATAGCCTCGAACCCTGATTATATCTACAACGATCAGGACATTCTTAATGCGCATTGCCAGGGAAGGGTTAAATACTTGGGCTATGAGTGGAATGTAATGCACGATTGCGGGGGACGCGTGGGCAATGTGTTCTCGTTTGCGCCAGCTTCTGCGTTTGACTCCTATAACGCATCACGTTCCAATCCGAAGATCATCCACTATGCAGGCTTCGAAAAACCTTGGATTATGCCTGAGTGCGATTTTGCTGAGCATTATTGGAAGTATGCGCGATCCACACCTTTTTATGAAAAATTGATCGCATTGATCTCGAAGCATAAGGCTACCGAGTTGCATTTGCTTCTTGAAGAAGAAGCGCGTCCTCCAAAGGTGGTTGGCGAAAACAGCCGTATCCGTAAAGTCGTCGATCCTATTATGCCTTTAGGATCACGACGCAGGGAGGTAGCAAAGGCTGTTGGCAGAAAGCTGCGTGGCCGCTCATAATGGACTATCGGTGGGGAGTCAGCGTTTTGCTGGCTCCCTGCTGTATTATTTGTGGGTATGGCTTTTATTCGAGGAGTCTAATGAGCAACGATCAAGACATGGTCACGGGAATGAAGCATTCCCTTTTCGTTTTGAAGTCTTTGGTATCGAAGGACTTTAAGCTTAAATATCGCCGAAGCATCCTAGGCGTACTGTGGAGCGTTCTTAATCCGCTTCTTATGATGATCGTCCTTTCGGCGGTATTCTCGTTCATGTTCCGTTTTCAGATCGAGAATTACCCGCTGTACCTTATCCTGGGTCAAGTTCTGTTCTCATTGATGACGGATGCAACCACCTCTGCAATGACTTCCATTATCGATGCATCACCGTTGCTGAAGAAGGTACGCGTCGAGAAAATGGTATTCCCGTTGGAAAAGGTGGTATTCGGTTTGGTGAATTTCGCTATTTCCCTCATTGCCGTTCTGGCGGTAATGGTGTTTTTCCAGGTCATTCCCACTTGGCGTGTGCTGCTAATTCCAGTGATGCTTATATTCGTTTCTCTATTCTGTGTGGGGCTTGGCCTCCTGCTGTCTTCCCTGGCGGTTTTTTTCCGCGACGTTATCCATCTTTGGGGAGTTGTTACTACGGCGTGGATGTATGCAACGCCTATTTTTTACCCCCTCGAGCTACTGCCGGACACTCTGCAGAATCTCATGGTGTGGAACCCGATGTATCAGTACATCACCTACTTCCGAGACATCATGATGAATGGCGTCACGCCTAGCTTGGAAACGCATCTTATCTGTTTTGGAATGGCTGCTATAACGTTCCTAGTGGGCCTTATTGCGTTCCGCAAAACCGAACATAAATTCATTCTCTACGTTTAGTCTCCCTATATAGGAATTGATATGACGGATTCTTCTATCGACACTACGGAACCCATGATCGTCGTCGACCATGTGGACATGGTTTTCAACATCGCAAACCAGCAGCTCAATAGTTTGAAGGAATATCTTATTGCGCTTGTGCGCAGACAGCTATTTTTCCGTGAGTTCAAAGCTCTTGAAGATATCAATATTACGATTAATCGCGGCGATGTTTACGGAATTGTGGGAACCAACGGTTCAGGCAAATCTACACTGTTGAAGATTATTGCTGGTGTGCTGGAACCTACCCACGGCAAGTGCTCCATCAATGGCACCATTGCGCCACTTATCGAACTCGGTGCTGGTTTTGATCATGAGCTTACCGCACGTGAAAATGTGTACTTAAACGGTGCGCTCCTTGGTTATAGCAAGAAGTTTATCGATGAACAGTTTGACGCTATTGTTGACTTTGCTGAAGTGGGCGATTTCATTGACATGCCGTTGAAGAATTACTCTTCCGGCATGGTTGCGCGTATCGCATTTGCTATCGCTACCGCCACCACGCCCGATATCTTGGTTGTTGATGAAGCTCTTTCGGTCGGCGATTTCCGTTTCCAGGAAAAGTGCGAGGCTCGCATTAATGATCTGGTTGAAAACCACGGTACCACCTTGCTGTTTGTGTCCCATGATATCAACCAGGTAGAGCGCGTGTGCAAGAAGGCCGTTTGGATCGAAAAGGGCCATATGCGTATGGACGGCCCAGTGGAAGAAGTCTGCGAGGCCTATAAGGCTATGTAGCCTTATGACTTTGGGTGCTTGCTGATTCCCTTTTCCAGCTGTTCGAAAGAGTCGGAAAAGAGAAGATCAATCCACAACAACGTTGATCTGGTGCCAGCCCTATAGGTGGCATCTGAAAAAACCAAAAGGGTCCGATGTATCGGACCCTTTTCTCGTTAATTCATCCCCAGCACTTTCCCCACAACGGCTTTTACTCCGTATTTCTCCAGGAACCAGCCTGCTCGAAGGCGTATTGCTTGGGCATTGCTTATGGGTTCTCCGCTTAGGGCAACTTCCAGCAACTTGCGATCGTGCTTCTTCAGCTGCAATGCGCTGGTGCTTCCGTTGCCCCAGAACTCACGAAAAATACGGGCGTATTCGGGCAACAGCTCATTGCGCACATCTTCTGGCAAGCAAAACAGTCCGTACAGCACGAATTCAATGGACCAGCTTACAATCTCGGAACTGTATTTCTCTAACCCAAAGCGTTTCTTCCATGCGCTGAAAATGCGTTTGGTCATGGGCAGGTGCTTGCGGCTTTTTACTTCCAGGTCGTCGTTAGTCTTCGAGGTGAGTGAGCCTTCGCGTTCGATGCGATACTCGTACAGCTTGTCGCTTATCAACGCAGTTTTCCTTGAATTGGGGTAGATGTCGAAGAAAAACACCTGGTCTTCGCCGAAGGGCAGCGCCTCTTCGAAGCGAATGCCGCATTCGTCTAGGAATGCTTTGCGGCAAGCGGTGCGAATGTAGGGGGTGCTCTGCTCTTCGAACATTAGGGCAGGCTGGAAGCCGTCATACACCATATCTCTTGGGCTAAGCTTCAGCGTAATCCAGGGGGTTGCGGCTTCTGCGGGGTTACAATAACCGCCAAAGGTCACCACGTCGGCATCGGTTTCGGCGAATGCTTCGGCAATGCGTTGGCAGGCATTGGGCGTGAAGCGGTCGTCCGCATCAAGGAAACCAATGTAGGTTCCGCATGCCGCATTAATTCCCGCGTTGCGCGCAGAGGAAAGGCCGCCGTTTGGCTTGTCCACGATAACGATGCGCGCATCTTCCTTCTGACGTTTTGCCAGGATTTCGCGTGAGCCGTCGGGGCTGCCGTCGTTTACGCAAACTATTTCGATATCGTCGAAGGTCTGTGCCTGCAGCGAATCAAGGCAGGCATTCAGATAGTATTCCACGTTATATACGGGCACGATTATGGAAAGAACGGGGTGCTCGGGGGCGCCTTCAGCGCGGATGACCATTGGTTCTTCGACCGCCATTGCTATTTCGCCACCTTGTTCTTTAACAGCTTCGCAATAAGCGGCAGGCCGCCAAAGCGGTAGTAGTGCTTGAAGGTGTTCAGCTTGCCGGGCGCTGCGTATTCAGTGCGGCACTTTGCAAATGTTTCGGGATCTTTGATGAGCGCGCGAAGGTCGGCTTCGGCCCAAGGCTCAAACAGCGCCAGGTCAACGCGACCAGCGTCCAAGTCGGCCTTCAGGTCCTGCGCGGCGTGCTTTAGGAATTCAGCGCGCAGTTCAGCGGAAAGGCGATCGTAGTTCCATAGGTAGCTGTTGAATTTCATGCGCTCCAGCACGCCTTGTAGATGTTGCTTCTTTGCCGGGCGCTCATCAAGCCATCGTTGCATTTCGGCGTACTCGTCGCATACGCAATACACCTTGCCGGGGGAGTTTACCGATGAAGCTTCGTTATCCTGACGATATTTCAAAATCTGTGTAGAGCTGAACGCAGCGCACTCTGCCGCTGCCCATACCTTAAAGGCAAAGCCAGCATCCTGGTACGATGCTCCCGGCGTTTCCAGGAAGCGAACGTCGTTTTCCTGCAGGAAGGCGCGGTTGTACATGCCCGACCAAATAGAGGGCTTTGCATAGAAAGGCTCGAATGCTTCCTGGGGGTTAACCAGCTTGCCACAGAGCCCTTCGCTTATAACATGGCAGGGCTCCAGCTTTTCGTTCTTGCTCCAGTAGAACCAGAAGTCGGCCTTTACCGCTTGCGCGCTGTGCACGCTTGCCAGGTTATGCAGCACTTCCAGTGCGTCGGGCGTGAAGGCGTCGTCGGATTCCAAGATGGCTACGTATTCGCCCGTTGCAGCATCAAGCCCTTGGTTCATGGATGCCCCATAGCCGGAATTTGCCTTGTCAATTACGCGAAAGCGGCTGTCCGCATCAAGGTATTCCTGCACGATGGCACGGGAGCTGTCGGTGCTGCCGTCGTTAATGCAGATTGCCTCAAAATCGGTGAAGCTTTGGGCCAGCACGGAATCCAGACATTCACGCAGATATTTCTCCACGTTGTAAATGGGTATAAGCAAGCTAATTGCGGGCACGGCGGATCCTTTCGCTATTGCTGCGCAGCGTGCGTTTTTGTTCAACATTTCTATGATAAAGGTTATGGATCGGGTTGCCTGTTCCGTCGGTGCGTCTTTGGCAAAAAGAGATAAAACCGGGCTGGGTTGATGGGCTTATGTGCCGTGGTGTGCTAGGCGAACATCGTCTTCTCCGTTGCGCGTAGGTGCTTTGTCGGTAACAGGATTCTGAAACTCGAGGTGAACAGCCTTGAAGGGGAGTAGACTTTCTGTGGTGGGAAAATAGGGACAGGTACCAGATTCCCACTTTTCGAGCTGGCATCTGCCTGCAATGAAGCTTGCATATGAGGGCACGGTATCAACCGCCATGCTGTAAGTGGGAATCTGGTACCTGTCCCTATTTTCCCAAAGCATCGGGAGGTTGTTTTGGGGCAAAAAGGAGAATTGTTGGCAGAGAAAACGGGGTTTCCCGAGGTGAAAAAATGGTTCGTCCACAACGCAAAACTGCTGGTGGCATGCTTTGCGGTGGGTATGATTTGTCACGCCCAGATGTACCTGAATGGTCTTTCCAACCCCGATGCGGTTGTTTCCCTGAGCAACCCCAATGGATACGGAAGTTTCATCCCTCATGCCTGGGATATGAGCCTGGGGCGTTGGGGCTTGCTGTTTGCGGCCTACGCCAAGTTTGGTCTGTGCTCGCCTATTCTTACTTCTACGATTACCATCGTGCTGTTTACGCTTGGCATCGTTGCGCTGATAGACAAGCTTGGCATCAGGAACGCTTGTTTGCGGTATGCCTCTTCGGTTCTGTTCATCGCTTCACCCTTCGTTTCTTGCTGCATCACGTACTACTACTGCTCGAATTCGTATGCGCTTTCGTTTTTGTGCGCGGTGCTTGCCGCATGCCTGATCGGGCGCGTTGGGGCTGTTGGCAAGCCGGTTGCTCTTGTTGGGGCGGTTGCGCTGCTGGCGTTTTCGCTCGGCTGCTATCAGGCGAGCCTGGGCGTGTTTTGCGTTGCGGTGCTGTTGGTGATGATTCGTGCTCTTATGGGTGACGGCTCCGAACCGCTGGCGTCGCTGGCATGCGACGCTCGTGGCGCTGAAGGGCGGCTCTCGTGCCGTGAAGAGAGCCGCGGCGTCGAAGTTCAAAGCCCTTGTTGCGAAGAAGGCTGCAGCGCCAGCTCCTCCTTCAGCGCCAAGCAGCTCGCGGTGTTCTTCGGCGTTGCCGTAGTGGTGTGCGCGGCGGGTGCTGTCCTGTACTACGCGCTTACCGAGCTTTCGTTGTTTGTGCTGGGCATTGGCCTTTCCTCCTATGGCGGAGCTTCCTCGGTTGGCGCTGGCAGCATTCTTGGTTCTTTGACGTCGTCTGTCCCCAGTGCATACGTTGCCTTTTCTGACGGCTTCTTCAGCCACGGCGTTTTCGGAAACCATTTCGGCTGGGCGTACGTGGCGGCTGCATGCTTGATTGTTACGACAGTTGCGTTTGCCTGTCTTGTTGCGATCAATGGTGCGAAGCGTTTGGGGCCGAGCGCTATGGCGTTGCTCTGCGTTGTGCTTATTCCCTTTGCCGCCAACGTTATCCTGGTTATTGTTCCCAGCTACGGGTATCCCACCCCGCTTATGCTGGGCGGTTTCATGACTTCGTTTCTGCTTCTGCCCCTGTTGGTGCAACTTCTGCTCGATTTGCCCAATCGGGGCAATGCGCGCCCGCGCGTGCCCGCGAAAGCGATGTCCATCGGCTGCTGTTGTCTTATTGCTGTGGGGGCATGGTCGTATGCGCTGCAGTCGAATGCGGATGCCGAGGTTATGCAGGCATGCCAGAACCAGACCGTTTCTTTGGCCACCCGAATTGCCGGCGCGCTCGATGCAAACCCCGATGTGCAGACGGGCGCGAAGGTGCTGATTGCCGGAAAACCCGAGGCGGGAAACTATCCAAACACCAGCGATTCCTATGCTCATGCAAGCAGCTATGCGAAGTGGGGCATGGTTTGGGACAACCACTACCAGAACAACATGCGTTCTTGGGACGTGATAATGAAGCAATTCGCGGGCCAGAGTTTCAACTACTGCTCATTCGACGAATGCGCCAAGACTATTCGCTCCAGTGAATTCGCGAGCATGTCACTGTATCCTGCCAATGATTCGGTGGCAACCATCGACGGCGTTGTAGTTGTTAAGATATCTGACATAAGTAAGTATTCGGAATAGCGGCGCGCGCTGCAGCCGAAGCGTATAGAGTTCATGAGGGGCGCTGGGCATATGGGAAAACGACATCACGGCAAGGGCGAAGCGAACAGTGCATCCGCCTCGCGGGTGCGCGATGGTGCGGCTGTGAACGTCGGTGTCGTGGGCGTTGCCGCTGCGCATGACGGTGCTGCGCGTGATGACGCGCACGCGGCAGAAGCTACGGGCGCGGTGGGCTTAGCAGGCGAGGCATCTGCGGCCTCGACGGATGCTGCGAGCGCCGCGCATGCCGCAGCCCAACCCTCCGATGCTCCGTTCTTTTCGGTTGTTCTGCCCACGTATAGCTCCGAGCCCTACCTTGCCGCCGCCTTGGGCGATTTGCAAGACCAGCTTTTCACTGACTGGGAAGCCATTGTGGTGAACGACTGCTCGCCTGACGGCAGCTTGGCCATAGCGCAGCGCTTTGCCGCTGAAGATGCGCGCATTCACGTTGTTTCGCACGAAGTGAACCGAGGGCTTTCGGCGGCACGCAATACTGGCCTTGCCGCTGCCCAGGGGCGCTACGTGTGGTTTCCTGACCCCGACGATCGCTATGATTTCACCTTCCTGCAAAGCGTGTTCAACTCGCTTCAACAGTACGAGGCGCCAGTGGTTATGGTGGGGCATGTGGAAGAATTCTACGACGCCAACGGCAAGGTAGAACGCGTACAGGAATTCACCTTCAGCCAGGAATCGGCGCATTTGGGCAAAACCAAGCTGCGTAAGCACGTGTTGGAGTTCGAAAAGGGTACGCATTACGGCTACGCCTGGAACAAGGTGTACGAGCGCAGCTACCTGCAACAGGGCGGCTTTACCTTTACCGAAGGTTTGCCGCTTATCGAAGATATTGAATTCAACATCCGCGTGTTCCAAGATTTGCCTGGCCTGAACGTGATTGGCGCACCGCTATATCGCTACGCCAAGCGCGAGACGGGCAACCTAACCAGCAAGTTTGTACCGCGTTACTACGAGGTGCATCGCGCGCGCATTGAAATGTTGCGCAACCAGCTGGATTCATGGGGCTTGCTTGATGTCGGCGCCAAGGCCACGCTTGGTGCGCTGTATGCTCGCTACATTCTTTCGGCGTTGGAGCGCAACAAGCAGAAGGAAAGCGGCATGAGCGGCTCTGCGCAGAAGGAATGGCTGCAAGGTGTGTTCGCCGATGAGTTGTTCAACGAGTTGGTGCCCTGTGCGCAAGCCGACAGTCAGGCGTTGCGCCTGTGCTTGAAGCCCCTGCAACAGCGTAATGCGTCGAAGTGCCTGGCGCTAGGCGGTGCTATTCATGCTGCCAAGAACGGCGCCTTGCACAACGTGTTTGTGAAACTGAAATCCGGCAGATGAGAAAATAGGGGCAGGTTCCGTTTTTTCGCTTGTGGCATAGTGGCTGGTATTGAACCCCACGCGCAGGTTCCATTGCAACCTGACGCCGAATCGAAAGCGGGAAAACGATAGCCGCCCCTATTTTTCTAGGATGTTGCATTTCGGCAACACGCTGGGTTTGTTTTGCTGCTAGGCGTACAATCGGACGCGGTAATCAAGCGAAAAGGGGGCTTGCGGTGGATCTTTCCATTGTCGTGCCATGCTACAACGAAGAAGGATCGCTGCCGCTGCTGTTCGGCGCGGTAGATGATGCTTTTGCCACCTCGGGAGTGTCGTATGAGCTGGTTTTGGTGAATGACGGCAGCTCCGATGGTACGTCGCACCTGCTGCATGAGCTGCCCACTCCTGCATCGGCCGAACGTATCGTCGTGGTCGATTTTTCCCGCAACTTCGGCAAGGAAAGCGCCCTGCTCGCAGGCCTTCAGCATGCCGAAGGGGATGCGGTTGGCCTGATGGACGCAGACTTGCAACAGCCTCCTGCAACGTTGCTTGAAATGTACCGCATGCTGCAGGCCAACCCTAGCGCCGATTGCGTAGCCGCATTCCAAGAGCATCGAAACGAAGGTGCGGTGCTGAGCTTCTTCAAGCACGCGTTCTACAAAACGTTCGATGCAACTTCTCGGCTCAATGTCATGCCCGATGCCTCCGATTTTCGCGTGTTCCACCGCAGGGTGGCCGATGCGCTTCTTTCTATGCCGGAAAGCTTCCGCTTTTCGAAAGGCATGTTTGCCTGGGTAGGTTTCGAGACGTTGCCGTTCCCGTACACACCCGCGAATCGCGTTGAGGGCGAAACCAAGTGGTCGTTCCGCAAGCTGATGCGCTACGGCATCGGCGGGGTGCTTTCGTTTACCACGTTTCCGCTGAAGATAGCCGCGGTGGCGGGCCTTCTTGCCACGCTTGCCGGGTTGGTGCTGCTAGTCGAAGTTATCGTTGAGCAGTTTATCAACCCTGCCATGCCGTCGGGTTACCCTACGCTTTTGTGCGTGCTCCTTTTGATGGGCGGGCTCATTTTGGTTACGTTGGGCGTAATCGGCGAATACATCGCGCGCATCTACATCGAAACCAAGCGCCGCCCTGCCTATATCGCGAAGTCAGTAGAGATCCGCAAGTAAGTTGGGAAAATAGGGACAGGTCCCAGATTCCCACTTTGCGGTTCGATCCCGTTTGCAATGAAGCGTGCGTACGAGGTTCGGCGTCAGCCGCTATGCCATAGGCGAAGAGGAACCGCCCTCCTTGCTTCCCGTGCCCGAGGAACAGGGAGAGCGGTTCAATACGGCACCTCATCCGAGTGCAGGTCTGTGTAAAACCATATTTCACATTCCAGAAAGGACGTATCCATTATGACAAAACCTACGTATATCTTAATCCGTGAATCCAGCAACGAATCCGGCTACACAGCACATCCGTTCCCTACCGAAATGTCAGCATACACAGCCATGGACTGCATGGTGGAATCTGATACTGCTGCCATTGAAACGACATACCACTTAGCACCCCGTGTGGAACAGGTATCGAGCTATAAAACACAGCTCATCTTCGATGCAATCATCGCTGAGTCTGACATGACCGTAAAAATTACGTACAGCGTTTATGCAGTCGAAAAGTAAATCTACTTATCGAAAATATAAAAAATGGGGAACAATCTTTCATCTCGATTGTTCCCCATACTATCTTTTTGTACCACGGCTCGATCGCAGTGGTATATTTCTTATTCTTTTTTATGCTGATTTTCTCTAATTCGTTTGGCCCTCTTGATAGGGGTACTTTTCCAGCAGTTCCTGTACGGTGATGAAGCTGTAGCCTTGTTCCTTCAACTTAGGGAGCGCCTGGCGAAGGCCTTCGATGGTCTGGCTGCGGTCGCCGCCGCCGTCGTGCATCAGGATGATGTTGCCGGGGCCGGCGCTCTGGATGCGCTGGGCAATAACATCGGCGCCGGGCTTCTTCCAGTCGGTGGTGTCAACGTTCCAGCCAATTTCTGCCGTTACAATGCCTTCAAGATCGGTGGCAACAGAAGTGTCGAAATTACCGCCTGGGCAACGGAAAATAGTGCTTGCTTCCTGGCCGGTGGCGTTCCTGATTGCCTCCAGGCCCTTCTGCACTTCCTGCTTGCGTTCGTCAGTCGACATCTTGATAAGGCTTACGCCTTCGCCACCGCCCTCTGCGTGGTCCCACGTGTGAGTGCCAATTTCGCAGCCCATGCTTGCGGCGCGCTGCAATTCCTTTTCGTGCCCGCTAATGCATTGGCCAACGGTAAAGAAGGTAGCCTTGGCATCGTTCTGTTCAAGGATGTCCAGGATCTCGTCGGTTTGCTTATCCCATGGGCCGTCGTCGAACGTGAGCGCAATAACCTTGTCGCCGTTGCTGTTCACGTTGTAGTACTGAACGATGTTGTCGATCGGTTCTTTGGTGGTAACCGTGGCGGTGATGCCCGATTCCTTGCCTGTGCGCGTTACCTGCTCGCCGTCCTGGGCATTGTTGCTGTACAGGTGAACTGCGCCAACGCCCTTCAGTTCCGTTTTGTGCGGAAGGGTTTGGGGTTCGCTGTCGGTGTAGGGCTCGGTGATGTCGGTGCCATTGGAGATCTCGATCTTGTCGCCGCCGTTCAAGTGCATGCCCATATCGTCGGTGTCGTTTCCGTTCACCTTTGCGGTGCAGCGGGTGCCTTCACCTTGACGGATGGTGCTGCCATCGACGGCTACGTAGTTGCCAGGCGTTACCGAAACCACGTTGTTGTCCAGAAGGCCGCCAACGCTGCGCTCGGCGCCCGAAATGGTTACCTGGTCGCCGTTTAGCGTGACCTCAACCGGCTTCGACCCCATCCAGTTGTTGAAGGCGAATATGCCAACGATGGCAAGCACCACAACAACGGCAACGGCGATAAGGCTGCCGCGCGTAAAGAAGTCGGCCTTCTGCTTGGGCGCATAGTTGTTGTTGCCCAGGTAGCGAGCTGCCTGGTATGTGGATGCGTTGGTGGGCGAAGCCTTTTGGGCGCCTTCTTTGGTGCGCTGGTATTTAGCGCGCGAATAGGCAGACGGGTCGTTGCCGCGCATGTTTTGCACTACTGGTATCTGTTGCGAAGGCTGGCTTTGCTGCGGCTGTGCTGCCTGAACGCGCATGCTCTGGCTGGGTTGCGAAGCTGCGGCACCGCGACGAACGGGGTGCTGCTGGCGTTGAGCCGCGGAGGGGCGCTGACCTTCAACGCGCGGCATGCGCTGGCTTGCCTGGGCGCTGGGGCGCTGACCGCGCTGGCTGTTGACAGTGCGGCGGGATGGGCGCGCCTGCTCGTTGCCGTTTTGCTGCATGCGCGGCATGCGCTGGCTTGTGGAAGGGTCGCCTGCGCCTACGTGCTGGTTGGCATCTTGTGGCATTGCAACGCGCGGCATCCGCTGACTGCCCTGCATGTTGGGGCGCTGGCCCTCGACCCGCGGCATGCGCTGGCTTGCGCTTGCGGAAGGGCGTTGCCCTTCGACCCGCGGCATGCGCTGACTTGCGCTTGCGGACGCGCGCTGATCCCAGGCCGACACGTTGGACATGTTGCCATTGGCAGTGCGTCCCTGGTTTGTTCGGGCGGGCTGGTTCGCGGCAACACGCGAATGAGCAATATGATCGTTGCCAGCACCTGCATACGCGGGGAATGCGGACGATGTGCCACGCTCCTGACCTGCTGATTTGTTCTGCATACGTTCGTGCATGAACGAAGCCGTGGGGTCGTGCTGGCTATATAACTCGCGTTCGCGCTCAAGCTCGTCACGTGCGCTGGGCACGGAAGTGCGGGGCGTGGTGGAACGGCGGGGTGGTTGGCGACGCGCCGGTCGGCGCGGTGGTTCGTTTGAATTGGTCATATGTATTCTAAAACTCCCTAAAATCCAATCTCCTTATTGTACTCGGCTTGGTTATGGGTGAGGGCTTTATACACAATTGTTAGATGCCGGTTATGCAAGTTCTTCATTGATGTGTTTCCGGGCGCCTGGCGATGGCAAGATTGCGCCCTGATGCGTTCCCTGGCACTCGCCGATGGCAAAATGCCCGCGAAATGCGTTCCCCCGGCGTTCGACGGTGACAAGGTTCTCGCGCGATGCGTTCCCGGGCGCTTTGCCGTGGCAAGATTTCGCCGCGGTGCGTTCCCGGGCGGCAATCCGTGGCAATTTTTTCACTCTATGTATCCCAAAAGGGGCCTCGGACGGGAAAATCGCCAGTTCGTGGCAAGATTCGCGCGCCATGCATCCGAAATGAGCTGGCTTTGGCAAGATATGCGCGCCATGTATCCGAAAAGCCCCGCAAATCGCCTTTCGGGAATGCATAGCGCGCAGTTCTTGCCGGGAAGGGGCCCTTTTCGCTGCACGGACCCCTCGAATCATGCATGGGGCGCGAATCTTGCCATCCCCCGCGCCGCCGAACCGCTCCAGCTCCCGCAACTCTGCCGCCTCCGAACCGCCCGAGCGCTCGCAGCCCCCTGCGCCGCCGAACAGCGCGAGCGATTGCAACCACGGCGCCGCCCTTATGGGCGGCGGAACGGGGCACGGGCGGCTTCTTGTCGGGCGGGGTGACGCTGCCAAAGGAGTGCGTGGTGTTGTGGGGTGTCTGGCGCTGGCGGCAAAGCTGGCATCAGTGAAGCTCCGCGCAAGCCTCTGACGCCGATAATCTCGCCGAATCTTGAGAGCCAGCATTCGCGGGGAGGGCTCAGGGTGGGGCGGCGGCAAGGAGGCGCCTATCAAGCGGCCCCGCCGAGCGAGGGTTGCTCGCTGCCTGTGGAAAGGTTGTTTCGGCTCCGCACAAGCTATGCCGCCAACTTCTAAGACGCGCCGTTCGCGCGCTCGGAACCTCCAGCATTCCGCTCGATGAAAAAGTTAGCCCGTTGGTACTTTTTGCATTGACAATACCCCCTGGGGGTATATAGTAGCAGCGTAAAACAAAGAAGGGGAAGCAAGACCCCCAGTCTTACCAGCGAAAAGGGTCACTATGAGCGAAGAATTGCCCAAAGCGTGCTGCTCGGAAAAAGCGGAAGCGCCAAAGCGTACATGCGCGTGCCGTCATAAAGTGACGGAACGTAGTACCGAATTCCAAAGCGAATTGCAAAAGCGCCTGAACCGCGCCATCGGTCAGTTGAATGGCGTGAAAAGCATGATCGAGGACAACCGCTATTGCGGTGATGTGCTCATTCAGCTTTCCGCTGCGGAAAGCGCCGTGCATACCGTGTCCGAAATGCTGCTACGCGACCACCTGGAAACGTGCGTAACCGAACGCGTACGCGAAGGTGACAGCGAAGTAATCGACGAGGCCATGCAGCTCATCAAACGCTTCGCCCGCTAAGGGCGGGTTTGTTCGGCAGTTTTCCAGCAGCAGCCTGCCAAGCCGGGGTTCGCGTGGTCCGACTGCCGCCAGTTCGGCTGGTGTCCGACCGAATGCCGACCGCCCTTCGTTCGATCGCTTAAGCAATGTCGGCCTGTTAGCCCAGTTGGCATTCCGTCTGCGGTTTCCCGCACCCTGTCCAATTGGCGTCCGTGGGGTTCCCGGCTGCAGCCAGTGTGGTTGGCGGCTTGCCACTCGGCGGACCGTTTGTCGGTCGTTCGGCGGCTTGCTTGCCTGGCCCCCCTGTCGTTCGCCGTTCCACCCCGACGCTCGTCGCAGCCTGCCCGCTCAAAGTTTGGTGAACGCCGACTGCCTTTCGCCCAATCGATGTCCGACCGCCCGCTGGCCCCCCCGAAGCCCCCCAATTACGAAACTCCAAGAGGAGATACACCATGAAGATATCTTTCAACATCCAAGGAATGACATGCGCTGCCTGCTCGGCGCGCGTCGAGAAAGCCACCAGCGCGGTTGCTGGCGTGGCGAGCGTTGCCGTGAATCTGCTGAAGAATTCAATGGAAGTGCAGCTTGCCGCCGACGCCAATGCCGCCGAAGTTGCAGCCGCCATTGAGGCAGCCGTGAAGAAGGCGGGCTACGGGGCTAGCCCCAAAGGCCAGGCAGGCGCATCCGCTGGGTCGGGCGCGGCTGCCGCTGTAGGCTCAGGCTCCGCTGCGGATAATCCGAATGCCACCGCCGAAGCCGAGCAGAAGAGCATGTTGCATCGTCTGATTGCCTCGCTCGTGTTTACGGTGCCGCTGTTCTACATCTCTATGGGCGACATGTTCGGCTGGCCGTTACCTGGCGTGCTCACTGGCATGGAAAACATGATGGTGTACGGGCTTACCCTGTTTGTGCTGCTGGTGCCTGTCATTTTCATCAACTTCAAGTTCTTCCGCGTGGGCTTTCGCTCCTTAGTGAACCGTGCCCCCAACATGGATTCGCTCATTGCCTTGGGCTCGGGCGCTGCTACGGTCTACGGCGTATATGCGCTGTTCAACATGGCATTCTTCATGGGGCATTCCGACATGGAGGCCGCTCATCATTTCGCCATGAACCTTTACTTCGAATCGGCAGCCATGATCCTGACGCTTATTACGTTGGGCAAGTATCTGGAAGCGCGCGCGAAGGGCAAAACCACCAGCTCTCTTTCGAAACTCATGGATCTTTCGCCCAAAATGGCAACGCGCGTGGAAGACGGCGTCGAGGCGCAGGTTCCTGCCGCAAGCGTGCGCGTTGGGGATGTGCTCATGGTGCGTACGGGCGAATCGGTGCCGGTTGACGGCGTAGTGCTGGAGGGCGAGGGCTCGGTCGACGAATCCGTCATTACGGGCGAACCTCTGCCGAAGAGCGTGCACGCTGGCAGCGCGGTGACGGGCGCCACCGTGAACACGGCGGGCTGGTTTACGATGCGTGCCGAACGCGTGGGCGAGGAAACCGTGCTCGCGGGCATCATTCGCCTGGTCGATGAAGCTACCAGCTCCAAAGCGCCCATCGAAAAGATGGCCGACAAAATCAGCGGCGTGTTCGTGCCCGTGGTTATTGCCATCGCGGTGGTGGTGTTCGCGGTGTGGCTCGCTGTGGGGGCGGAGCTTTCCGTGGCGCTTACCTACGCGATTTCCGTGCTGGTAATTTCGTGCCCCTGCGCACTGGGGCTGGCAACGCCTACCGCCATCATGGTGGGCACAGGTCGTGGTGCCGCGAACGGCATTCTGGTGAAGTCGGCCGAGGCGCTGGAAACGGCGCGTGGCGTGAAGACGGTGGTGCTGGACAAAACGGGCACCATCACCAAGGGCGCCCCGCAGGTGACCGATGTTTTGCCGGCAGAGGGCGTGCGGGCCGAAGAACTGCTGCGGCTTGCCTATGCGCTCGAAAAGCCTTCTGAGCATCCGTTGGCCCGCGCGATGATGCTGTATGCAGCAGGCGGCATCGGGGCTGATGCGGTAAAAGAGTCTGCCGAGCTGGTTTCCGGGTTCAAGCAGGTTCCTGGTCAGGGCGTTTCTGCCTGCGTTTCGGGTGTGGTGTGCTATGCGGGCAATGCGCGCATGATGGCCGAATGCGGCATTGCGGTGGACGCTTCGCAGGCTGAAGGACTCGCTGACGAAGGCAAAACCGTTACCTATTTCGCTTGCGATGGCAAGTTGGTGGGCGTTATTGCGGTGGCTGATGTGCCGAAGGCAACCAGCGCTGTCGCCATTGCGCAGTTGCGGGCGATGGGCATTCGCACAGTGATGCTCACGGGCGATGCCGAGCGAACCGCTCTTGCGGTGCAGCGTCAGGTGGGCACCGACGAGGTTATTGCCGGCGTGCTGCCCGCCGAAAAAGAGCGCATCGTGCGTCAGCTTTCTGCGAAGGCTCCCGTTGCTATGGTGGGCGACGGCATCAATGATGCCCCGGCGTTGGCTCGCGCGGATGTGGGCATTGCCATTGGCGCGGGTACCGATATTGCGCTTTCGAGCGCCGATATCGTGCTGATGCATAGCGACTTGGCCGACGTGCCGGCGGCCCTTGATCTTTCGCGCGCCACCATGCGCAACATCAAGCAGAACCTGTTTTGGGCGCTGTTCTACAACGCCATCTGCATCCCTGTGGCGGCGGGCGTGTTCGCGTGGGTGGGCTTCAGCCTGAATCCGATGATTGCGGCGGCGGCCATGAGCGTAAGCTCGGTGTGCGTGGTGACCAACGCTTTGCGCTTGCGCGGCTGGAAGCCGCAGCGTTTGTTGGCGCCAACGGGCGCTGGCGCCGCGGCCGTTGCGGTTGCGGACGGCGGAGCTGCGAGCGGAGCGGCGGCAAGCGCTGATGCCGCTGGCGAGATAGCGAGCAGTCTAACCTCAGCCAATGAAGTTGTCGGTGGCGTTTCCCCAAGCGGTGGGGTGCTGTCGAACCCGAGCGCGAACGCATTCGCTACAAATTCGCACCCTTCCTCATTCAGCGAAAGGCACCTGCGCATCGAAGGCATGAAATGCCACAAATGCGCAGGTCGTGTGCGTGGAGCGTTGGAGGTGGTGCCTGGCGTACAAAGCGCCGAAGTCGATCTCGAAGGTAAGCAGGCCACGGTGCATCTTAGCGATTCCGTGCCCAATGAAGTGCTTGTCGGAGCTGTGATTGAAAAGGGTTTCGAAGCAGAAATGCTGTAGTGCTAGCAAAACGGCACGGAGCCTGCCAGCTGGCAGGCTCCGTGTTTGTTCCTCGTATCAGGAGCAGGAGTAGTTGGTGCGTGAGAGCTATTCGCCCTTTTCCGCCCTGGCCTTGCGGGCCTTTTCCATGATTTCGGTTGGCGAATCGAAGTCGTCGGTGCTGGCGCTGCCGGGCGCTACCCATTCGTCGAGATGCTTAACCACCATGCCGATGTTCTCAACGTAGGCGTAGATCTCGAACTCGCGCTTGCAGCGGAAGGTGCACTGCACGCAGGGGTTCTTGTCGCAGTAGGCGAATGCGTCTTCATCTGCCAGGGCAAACACCACAGGAGGCCACTTCTTGGGAGTGACGTACTTGTACTGCATGCCCGTGAACGTCTTGAGTCCAAACCAGCGGGGTTTGCACGTGGAATCGATGGAACGCCAGTTCACGTTGATGCAGTTGTTGTTCATGCCGCCAAGAATCTGGTAGGTCAGCTTGAAGCGGTCTTCGACGTCGGCTGCATCTACGAGTTCGATGCGATCCATAGGCTTGCCGCAGCAGTTCGGCTTGAAATCGACATGGGCATACGGCGGTTCGAACAGAAGCGAACGCTCGCCGTCGTTGGTGCAGGTGATTTCGACATTGCCGTCGATGCCGGCAAGAATGGCGCCGCATTCGCTGCAGCGATAGTAGGGAAGGTGCGCTGAGCTGACGCGCGGCTTCCAGGTCGCATGGGTTCGGGTCGGGCTAAATTCTGCCATTGTTCCCCCTTCTTTCGGCAGTATGAGCCAGTAAATACGAAGTTGAAAGCCCCTTGCTGTCCTTGACAAGGGACGCTTTGAAAAACTACGATTTATCTATCTTATACGAGATTTCCAATATGGAAGGGGAAGTGCGCATGAGCGTATATCAGGAGGCATACAAGTTGCCCGAATTCAAGTATGAGTATGAGCGCCTCAAGGTTGACGTCCGTGGCCCGATCCACGTTGTTTCCTTCGACGATGCTGCTAACTTGAATGCAATGTCTTACCAGCAGATGGCCGACTTCAACGACTATCTGAAGAAGGTCCGTATGGACCCCGAGTGCCGCGTAATCGTTCTCACCGGCGAGGGCAAGTCCTTCTGCGCAGGCTTCAACCTGAACGAGCTCAACTTCGAGCCCCCTGCAGACATGGGCCGCGCTCAGCGCGATCACTGCATCATGCAGACCATCTGCTCCGACCAGGCTGTTAACATGCGCAACGCTATGCAGCCCATCATCGGTGCTCTCAAGGGCCATGCAGTAGGCGGCGGCCTCTCCCTGGCTTGCGCTTGCGACCTGCGCGTTTGCGGTGAGTCCTTCAAGATGCAGGCAGGCTACCTGAACATCGGCCTTACCGGTACCGACATGTCCGGTTCTTACTATCTCCCCCGCATCGTGGGCTACGCTCGCGCTGCTGAGGCTCTGATGACTGCTCGCCGCATTGGCGCAGAAGAGCTGAAGGAATGGGGCTTCGCCAACAAGGTTGTTGCTGACGAGGATGTTGTAGAAGAGGCCGTAAAGATGGCAGAGGCTATGGTTAAGAACTCTGCTCCTCTGGGTCTTCGCCTTACCAAGGAATCCCTGCAGGTTTCCCTCGACAACTCCTTCGAGTCTCAGATCAAGATGGAGAACCGCAACCAGGTTCTGGCTTCTCAGACCGAGGACAACCGTCGTGGCGTTCGCAAGATGAATCCGAAACTGCGCGACGAGGTTAAGGCTCATCCCGAGAACTTCGCCTTCTCCAACATGTAAGTTTTCTTTCGAAGGTGCTGCTATAGGAGCGGTGCTGAACGAAAGATTGCCATCAGAGCGGCACCCAATTGGGTGCCGCTTTTTTTGTTTGGGGAGGCGTGGCGGTGCCCACGGGAGCCGCCACGCTGTACGGTACGCGCCGCCCGCCCATGGCGCCACGCTGCGCAGTATGCGGTTGCCGCGCATGGGAGCCGCCGAGAAGCTGATTACGATGCTAAGCTGGGTCCGCCCTGATCAAATCGCTATTCCAAAGCCGCTCCGAGAGTCCAGAAACAAAAATCTCGACGTTTTTGCAACTTTTTTGCGATTGCGGATTGAGGCGAGCTTCCCAATTGCGGATTGAGGCGCAAAAGCGCAGGTAATCGGTTGCATGACGGCCTGTTTTCGCTTTGTGGGGACGGAAGAGAGTCCGTAATCGCAAAAAAGTTGCAAAAACGCCTCAATTTTTGTTTTCACGGTGGGCGGATTGCCCTAACGGGTAGATTTCGCAATGGGCGGATCGCCGAAACAGGGCAAATCATGCAGATGTGCGGATTCTCGTTGGCAGCATCGCGGTCGGGGTTAGGGTTACCATCAGACGGAGCGGCAGCCTGTGCCTTGCCGCATTGGGAGGGGCTGGCCAAGTGGAGCGGCGGCGCGAGCAGAGGGGCCTTGCGGCTAGCCGAGTAGAGCGGCAGCGCAGGCAGCAACGCCTGGGGCTATCGATCGGATGGAGCAGCCCCTGGGCCTTGCAGCATTGGGTTAGGCGGCGGCAACGCAGGCAGAGGGCCTCGCGTTGGCCTTACGCGGCGGGAAGTGAGGATTATCAAGCTTTGGGCAGAGGCTCCCATAAGGCAAAAAATAAATCTGTTCAGACATGATTGAAGAAGATAATAACCTCTGTTGGGCAGCTAATTTTTTGCAAACTGTGCATATTTTTTAAGACTATTTGACGAAAGCGCTTGCTGATGTTGAAATAGACGCACTTAGTCGTTATTGAAGTAATTTTTGAGGCAGAGAAGAGGATACCCTATGGCCCGTAGGTACGATAGCGAAGCGGTACGAAATCGCGTGCTTTCGGCGAGCGTTCGCCTGTTCTTGGAGCGTGGATACCACGGCACTACCATGGCGGCCATCCTAAAAGAAGCCGATGTTTCCTCGAGTTCGTTCCAAAACGTCTTCGGAAACAAAGACGGAGTCATGTATGAGCTGATGAAGCTTATGTTCTCGGGGCAGTTTTCGGCGGCTGATTCGGCTGTCGCTTTGCTGGGTCCCAATGCTAGCCCGGCTTTTACGTATGCGCTCGAGACGTCTATTCAGCTCACCATTGCCGAATTAAGCGAAATCATTCGCGGTCTGTATCTGCAGGCATATATCAGCGAACGTTCCCTGGAGTACATTCGCCGCAATACCGCGAAGCATCTTCAAAAAATGTTCCAGCAGTACAACCCCTCATTCGATGAAGAAGATTTCTACCAGATGGACATCGGAACATCGGGCTTGATGTTTGGCTTCATGCTGCGCCCGTGCAGCGACGATTTTCCGCTAGACGAGAAAATCGAACGCTATCTGCAGATGAGCCTTTCCGTGCTGAATGTGCCGGCGGAAGAGCGCGTTGCCATCATTGAGGGCATAAAACAGCAAGATTTGCGTTCCATTGCAAAGGCTGCTGTGAAGCAACTTTTCGATGTGCTGTCCGACACCTTTGACCTTGAGATCCAGGCGCAAATATTCGGCGAGGAAGAGTCCGCCGGGTAAAGAGCGCTCCGAATAGCAGCCCGAAAGGCGTAGGCTTGCTGCCCTCTTGCGGGGTGGCAGTATCGCTGCGCGGCGGCTTGCGAGCGTAATTGTTGCCCATCTGTGGGGCAACGGAACCGCCAAGCGGCTGCTTGCGAGCGTCGGGTGCCAATTGCTGCCATCTAGCGGGGTGACAGAACCAGACGGGCTCCCGCATCCCCTAATGGTGCAGTTGTTGCCCCTCATGCGGAGTGGCGGGGTGGATGCTTTGCTGGTTGCCCTAGAATGAAGAAGGGGAATCCGCCGAACTTTGGTCCGGTTTGCGCAACTGCTGGCGTGGTGGCGGCAAAAGGGTTCTGTCATTCTTGGGGGATAGGAGCTCGCATGGGTGTTTTCGCAGGTAATTCCAAAACAGCGAAGGCGGGTTTGCTGTTCGCAGCGTCTGCCGGTGCGGTAGCTGTGGTTGCAGTTGGGGCGTTAGCTGCTTCGCGCATCAGAACGCTTAGTTCGCTGAAGAAGTTGTCCAGTTTTGCCGGGTCGTACAATCTGTACGAAAGCACGGTTGCGTATCGTTACGACCTTGATGCCATTATTAAGGCGGGGGTTGAAGACGACCAAGCCTATATCGACGCGGTGTGCAAACAGGTATTTCCCGGCATTCCCGTAAAGGTCGAGGCACCGAAGTTCGCCTGCAGTGCATTTTGCGCCGAAGCACCAGGGAGCGTTCTGATGGGCCGCAACTACGATTTCAAGGACGACACCTCTGCGCTTTTGGTCCGCACGCATCCGAAGGGCGGGTATGCGTCCATTGCCTTTTCGGCGCTGAACAATTTGGGCGCCAATATGCCCGAGGAAAGCCTGAAAGGCAAAATCGCGGCGATGCTGGGGCCCTTCGCAAGTCTTGATGGTATCAACGAAAAGGGCGTTTCCATAGCGGTGCTTACGCTTGATAGCTCTCCTACCAGGCAAAACAATGGCAAGCCGAAAATCAATACCTCGCTGGCCATTCGTTTGGTGCTCGATAGGGCGGCAAGCACGCAGGAAGCGGTAGACTTGCTGGGCTCGTACGATATGGTCGCCATGGCTGGCCGTGACTACCACTTTTTCATCAACGATGCTTCTGGCGACAGCCGCGTTGTTGAATACGACCCGCAAAATCCCGCGCGCCCTATGGTTGTTACGCATGCGCGCGAAATCACCAACTACTACGCGTGCTACGCCAACGAGGTTATGCCGAATCAGAAGAATGGCGCTTTGGGACATGGCAAGGAACGTGCGCTCGCCATTGCCGAGGTGCTTGATAACGCGCAGCCGCAAACGAAGGAAGTTGCCTGGAAGGCGCTGCGTGATTCTTCGCAGGAACCGAACCCGGAAGACATCACCAGCAATACGCAATGGTCCATCGTGTATGACAACATCAACTGCACTGCCGATTTCGTCTTGCGGCGAAACTGGGGCGAAGTGTTCAGTTTTGTCGTGTAGCTGCGTAGCTGCGTGGTTGCGGGGCGTGGCGTGTTTTGCGAGCGGGCTCAGGTGAGCAGGTGCGCTTGACTCGGTTGGCGCGCCTCAATCTGGCGAACCAGTCGCCCAGCTCATTTGGCAGTGCCCCAATTTAGCGAACCGATTGTCCGGCTCGCTAAACGGCGCCCAATAAAGCGCAGGCTGCCTTGTTTTGCTTGCTGACAGCTCTTGCCTGACGGAGAGGGTTGCCTGCTTCCCCGTTTGCCGGAGAGGGTTGCCTGTTTCCCCCATTCGCTGCATCGCGCATGGCTTGTTGATATGGGCCCCTCGTATCCTGATTCTGGCGCAAGGCCAGCGCGCACCGTATCATAGAAAGCGAACGACGCGCCGTAACAGGAAGCGGCGAAAAGGAGGGCGCTATGCGAGTGGATTTGCAGGGTGGTTCGGTGGAGTTCAAGGCGAGGGAAAGCGTGCTTTCGAAGATCGAGGCTTCGCTTCAGCCGGGGTTTGAGCCGGTGCAGCCCAAATATGCGGCAACGGTAATGCTGGTGCGTGATTCGGCACCGTTCCAGACGGAATATCGCATCGAAAGCGATCATTTTCCGCCCGATTTCCCAACTGGTCAGGAACTGGAAGTGTTTATGCTCCGTCGCGTAAAAACGATGGAATTCGTTCCTGATGCCGTTGTTTTCCCTGGTGGCAGGGTTGACGATCGTGATTCAAACCCTAATCTCCCGTGGTGCGGGCCCGCTCCCGCCGAATGGGCTGAGCTTATGGGCTGCACCGAGGATGTGGCGCGACGCGTGGTTGTTGCTGCTGCGCGCGAGGTGTTCGAAGAGTGCGGCGTTTTGCTGGCAGGCCCCGACGAGCATTCGGTGGTGCAGGATTTGAGCGACCCTTCCTGGCAGGAAGATCGCACCGCTCTGGAAAACCACGAGATTGCTTTTGCCGACATGCTCATCCTGCGTGGATTGGTTTTGCGCACCGACTTGCTGGGCCTTATCTCGAACTTCTGCACGCCTGAATTTGAAACGAAGCGATACGACACATTCTTCTTTTCTGCCCTTATGCCAGAAGGCCAGGTTGCCGATGGCGAAACAAGCGAAGCGCAGATCGCCGACTGGGTAACTCCCGCGTACGCTATGCGCGCAGGCGATGCAGGCAATTGGCTGGTGTTAGCGCCGACCGTCTACAATCTCACCTGCATTGCTTCGGCTCAAAACGCGAAAGAATTTGTCGAGACGCGTTGCCGACTTACGCGCTTCATGTCGTATCCCATCAAGAAGGAAGACGGCACGTTCATGCTGCATTGCGATTTCCCGAAGCGAAAATAGGCAACGCGGCAAAGCGGGTGTTTTCTTGCCGGCTTGCGAGAAAAGGAGTTGAGCGGTGGGCTTTGTAGAGGATGAAACGCCCTGGTGCGGTGGGCGTGTAAGCGCGCACGTTCGTTGCATGCGCGCGAACAACCCCAGCCCCATGACGTACGTGGGAACCAATTCGTGGATCGTGGCCGAGTCAGGTGCCAAGGAATGCGTGGTGATAGACCCCGCTCCTGCCGGCGAGCAGGTTCAGCGCATCTTGGCGGCATGTGAAGAGGCGGGGCTGCGAATTGGGGCTATTGTTGCCACGCACGACCATCCCGATCATATCGAGGGAATTCCCGAACTTGTTGTGGCAACGGGCGCCCCGGTGTACGCGCCGCGCACGAGCCGTATCGAGCAGTTGCTGCAGAAGTATGAGTCTGCGAAGCGTGTTGGCGCGAAGTGCGCGTGCTCGGAAGGTGCCGAGGACACAGGTGCGGTCGAAGTTGCGGCAACGGCTGAATCTGATTCGGGGAGTTCGCCTCATTCTTGCGAGGAAAAAGTTGGCTGGGATGCTGGCGTCCAAACGCTTCCCGAGGGTTCATTCCGTCCCTTTGAAGGGGCGCCGGAGTTTGAGGTAATCGCTCTTCCTGGCCATTCGGAAGATTCGGTGGGCTTGCTTCTTCCCGCAGAGCAATCTCTGTTTACGGGTGATGTGCTGTTTCGCCATGGACCCACGGTGGTGTTTCATCCTGATGGGGTACTGGCCAGCTATTTTGCCAGCCTTGATACGCTTGAGCAGTTGGTTCGCGAAGGTCGGGTGAAGTGCTTCTATCCCGGGCATGGGTATCCCATCGACGATCCTCTGCCTATCATCGAAGCTACGCGAAAGCATCGCGTCGACCGCCTTGACCAGGTGAAAGAGGCGCTGAATGCGGGCACGCCTGCCGAACCCGATGCGTTGTTTGACGTGGTGTATCAGGGCGTGAACCCTGCTTTGCGTATGCCTTCCATTCGAAGCATCCGCGCGCAATTGAAGTTTTTGGGAATATAGGGACAGGTCCCATTTTCCCGCTTAGCCATAGCGCATAAAGAAAGGGCCTTGCTTGCGAATCCAATCACAAGCAAGGCCCTGTTTGTTAGGTGGGAAAGGGTATTTCCTATTATCCCAGTTTGCAGCGTTATTCTGCAGCGGCCTTCTTCTTGCCGAAGATGGTCTTCGCGCCCTTAACAGCCAAGACAACAGCCAGTACGAAGAGCACGGCAGCAAGTACTGCCTGAACGCCAGCGGCGAACGGATCGCCGGCGCCAGCCATAAGTGCGGTGCACTTGGCCTGCAGCGTCATGACCAGCGAAGTGAGCGTAACAACCAGCATGAATACCATGGGGATGTAGAACATCTTGTTGTTGCGGCCTGCGTTGCCCAGCCATGCGCATACTGCCAGAAGAGCAAGGGCGGCAAGCAGCTGGTTGGCGGCGCCGAACAGAGGCCAGATGATGGTGTAGCCGGTCATACCAAGGCCAACGCCCAGAACTACGGTAACGAGGGTTGCAACGTAGGCGTTGGTCAGAACCTTGCGAGCGCCGGTGGCTTCGTCCATAGACTTGCCAGCGGGAACCCACAGCTCCTGGAACATGTAGCGGCCCAAACGGGTTGCCGTGTCGAGCGAGGTGAGGCAGAAGGCGGAAACAGCCAGGATCAGCAGGGTGTAGGCAATGCCCTCAATATTTTCGAGGCCAGGGATGCAAGCCAGCATCTGGGAAAGGCCACCTGCGAAAACAGCGGTCGGGGATGCATAGCCGCCTGCGCAGTACTTCGTCCAAACGAAACCAACGGCGCAGAGGGAAATGATTGCCAGCAGGCATTCGATCAGCATGCCGCCGTAAGCGATGGGGCGAGCGTTCTTTTCGTTGTCCAGCTGCTTGGAAGTGGTGCCGGAGGCAACCAGGCTGTGGAAGCCGGAGATTGCACCGCAAGCGATGGTGATGAACAGGGCGGGGAACAGGAAGCCGGATGCGGCAGCCTTGTTCATCACGGCCTTGCCGGTGGCGGGGTCGATGATGGCGTTGCCGTTTGCGTCAACTGCAGCATTCGTTGCGTAGAAGTCGGTGAATGCGGGGATCTGCAGGTTGGAGGCATCGCCGGTGATGGAAGCGCCCACAATGCCGACGAGCGAAAGGGCGATCATGCCGTACAGCAAGAACGAGCTCAGGAAGTCGCGGGGCTGAAGCAGGATCCAAACGGGGGCAACGGCAGCAACCATGATGTATACGCCCAGCAGGATCATCCATGTGGTGTAGTCGAGCGAGATCAGGGGGAAGTTGTAGCCGACGGCAACCAGGACAACGATGATCGCGATGGCGATGATGATGTTGGCGGCGGTGGGGATCTCACGGCCGCGGGTAGCCAGGCCGTATACGATTGCCACAACGATGAACAGCACAGAAATCATTGCAGTGCGCTGATTTGCCAGGTTAGAAGCCTCGGTTGCGTTTGCCAAATTAACGGCGAAGGTATTGGCAACGATGGAAGCGAACGCGGCAACAACCAGGACCAGGGTCAGGTAAGCAAAGATGCAGAAGAGCTTCTTCGCGGTATCGTCGATGTTTTCGGCGATAACCGTTGCGATGGTCTGGCCCTTGTGGCGCAAAGATGCGAACAGAGCGCCAAAGTCATGAACGGCGCCGAAGAAGATGCCGCCAATCAATACCCACAGCAGAACGGGAACCCAGCCAAATACGGCAGCCTGAATGGGGCCGTTGATGGGGCCAGCGCCGGCAATCGAGGAAAAGTGGTGGCCAAGCAAGATGTAGGGCTTGGTGGGCACGTAGTCTACGCCGTCGTGCATTTCTTGCGCGGGGGTAGGGCGGCTGGGGTCAACACCCCACTGCTTTGCCAGCCATCCGCCGTACAGCACGTAGCCGATTACGAGGATGGCAAGGCCGCCCAGAAGGACGATCATTGCGTTCATCTCTGAACCTTTCTTGTTATGGGGCCTTACTTGATCAATGCCAAGTTGCTGGAAAGAACTTCTTTCAGCTGCTTTCCAGCGTTGTTGACAACCACGCTTTTGTCCGTAGGCAGGGAAAGGTCTACCACGGCTAGGCGGAGGTCGGTCCAACCGCGAAACCCGAAGCGGTATTCCTTGTGGAAGCGCGTTTTCTTTGCGAGTTTGCGCGCTGCTTCGGTTGTGCGGTTGGCGATGATCACGAGCGAAAGGGCAGAGGACATATGGTTCGGTCCGGCATCAACTTTGCGAAGGGCCTTTTCCTGCATGAAGGAAATCTCTTCAGCAAGCTGTGCTTCGTCGAGCTCGTCAACACATTCGAAGAACATGAAATCGTGCGTGTTCACTTCCCAAAGCTTTGCGCGTTTTACCAGCACATATTTTTCGCCGTAGGTGTGGTATTCCGCGAAGGCGGGGAAGGTGCGACCTTCAAAAAGATAGTCTCTCCTGATGTCGTAAAAAGACTTGTGAGCTGCAAGGACGCGTTCCAACATGTCTGTGCGCATGTCTTCCGTCGTCACAGCAAGCCTCCTTCCGCATCACGAGGGGCCATCAATTCTCCGAAAGAATCGATCTCCTCTACTTTTTCACAAGTGGGTTGATTCTAAAACTAATTATTTGTTACGTAACAATTAATTTCGATAACAGCACCGTAGCGGGGAAATGTCGGAGTGAACGGGTTCATTAGTCCCCTCGCGGCGCAGTTAGCCCCGCAGCCGGTGTTACCCGCTGCCGACGGCTCCACCTCGCGACCGGCGTTGCCCGCGGCCGACGATGCCGCCTCATCCCGCGGATGGGCTCGGGTGAGACGTGACGGGAACGAGCTCCTGAACTCTTTCGCAGCTGGAAGTGCGGCTTAGTTGGCAAGATGCCGCGGTGCGTCCTCGGGCAGTCGGGCATGGCAGCATACGCCTGAGATGCATCCTCCGGAGGCTGGAGCATAGTAACGCGTGCCTGCAATGCGCTCTCGGCCGACTGGCAGTGGCAATATTCTCGCGCGATGCGTTCCCGGCAGCAATCCGTGGCAATTTTTTCGCTCCATGCACCCCCGAAGGGGCCCCGGACGGGAAAAGTGCCCCTTCCTGGCAAGATTCGCGCGCCATGCATCCAAAACGAGCTGGCTTTGGCAAGATATGCGCGCCGTGTGTCCGAAAAGCCCTGCAAATCGCCTTTCAGGAATACACCGCGCGAAGATCTTGCCAGGAAGGGGCCCTTTTCGCTGCACTGACCCCTCGAATCATGCACGGCGCGCGAATCTTTCCACGATTCAGCGTTCGCAAGGTATTGCGCGCGGAAGGCAAGATGAACTGGGTCTTGCAAGTGCACTTCGCATTGCCGCCGACGGTTCCACCCCGCGACGTGACCGCCCGCCTGTGGCAGCCCCCGCGCCTGGTGGGCAGTTAGTGCGGTGGCGCGTATGTCCGCCCGAGCTGCGCCCGCCCCGCAGCAGCCCTCGCTGCCGGCACTTCTCGGCATCCGTTCCCCACGGTGCCGTGCGCCCAATGGCAGCTGCATGCCCCATGGCGCATCCTGCTCCTCAGCAGCCGCCCGTACTCCCTTTGGTCGGTAGCGACTTCCCTCGACGCAGCGCACAAAAAAGCGACCAGCTGAACGCTGGTCGCTTTGGCAATTTGTCGCTTTGACAGTTCGCGAATTATGTGTAGATTATTCAGCGCGTTCCTTCAGGCGACGATCGAGCTCGTCGGCCAGCTGATGGCGCTTGACCTTGCCGGATTCCGTCATGGGAATAGCGTCGATGAACTCGATGTGCTCGGGACGTAAGCGCTTAGCTACGCCGATGGAGTCAAGGTATTCCGCGATGGAATCGAGCGTTGGCGTAACGTCGCCGGTTTGCACGATGAAGGTGCAGATGCGCTCGCCCAAACGATCGTCGGGCAGGCCGATGGTGGCATGGGCGCCAACGCCAGGGCAGCCGTCCAGGTTGTTGTCCACTTCGTTTGCGGAGATGTTGATGCCGCCGCGAATGAGGATTTCCTTCTTGCGGCCGTTGATCTTTACGCGGCCTTCTTCGTCCTGAATGCACAGGTCGCCCGAGAAGAACCAGCCGTCGTCATTCAGATCTTTCGCAGTTGCTTCAGGATTCTTCAGGTAGCCGCTGAACATATGAGGCCCGCGGGAGATTTCTTCGCCCTGGGTGCCGTGCGGCACTTCGTTGCCGTGCTCGTCGACAACTTTGACCTCGATGCCCTCAAAGGCAACGCCCGACCAGTTGCCATTCCATTCCAGACAATGCTCGGGGGGAACTGCCAGGTGGGGGCAGCTTTCGGTAGAGCCGTAGCATTCGCACAGTTTCAAGCCGTGCTCGTGTGCGCGCTGTACCATGGTGCCCGGTACGGGAGCGCCGCCGCAGATGTAGAGCTTCAGCGTTTCGAACTTCAGATCGTTTTCTTCGGCGCAGTTAAGCAGGTCGAAGATGAACGGAGTGGCGCCCATCGACCAGGTTACGCCTTCGTTGTTCATGATTTCGATTGCCTCGCGAGCGCGGAATTCTTGCTGCAGAACAACGCGGCCGCCCAGAAGCAGCGGCGTGATAAGACCATGGTTAAAGCCAGTGGCGTGGTTCAGCGGTGCAGGCATGAACATGACGTCGTCCTGCGTAAGGTGCAGGCCGCGGCTAAACGTGGTTTCAGAGAAAATGAGTGCGTTGTGAGAGATCAGAACCGCTTTCGGACGACCGGTGGTGCCAGAAGTGGAAAGGATCAAGACCACATCGTCTGATTTGCTGCCAGGGTTTTCGCGATAGGGCTCATACGTTTCGCAGATCTGCTTTAACGTGATGGTGCCGTGCGATTCGACTGTTTTGTCGTGAACGCAAATAGCGTCTTTGGAAAGCGTGGGAATGCGATCGACTGCGGAAAGAATCTGGTCTTCGAAGTTGGTCTTGTGATGGAAGGTGGGGCACATGAATGCCTTGCTTTCCACCAGATTCATGGAGTAGATCAAGTCTTCGTCGTTAAAAGTGACGGGAAGCGGATTGCTTACCGCTCCAACCTTCAAGCAGGCGACGTAAAGGATGCAGAATTCTGACCAAGGTGGCATCTGGTAAGAAACTACATCACCGTTTTTCACGCCAACTTCGTGGAGCCAAGCTGCCAGGCGCGATGCTTTGTCGTCGATTTCGGCGTAGGTGTAGCGTACGCCTAGATTGTCGCTTACGTATTCGCGATCAGGGAAAGCGGCAACCTGGGTATTCCAGATGTCGTTTAAGGTACGTTCGGTCCAGTACCCCTTCTCGTAATACTCTTTCTTGTTCTTTTCGTTGACCTTCAAGTCCGTAATCATGATTCCTCGCTTCATGAGGCAGACCCACGGATTTGTGGCTGCCTGGTTCCTCGGAACGAACCTCCCCCTACAAGCGCACATGTAACCCAGCGTAAATTCCTGCTTACGTGAGCAGGCGCGCTCAACCCAAAGTATAGCGCTAATCTTCAGGGGGTTGGGTGCTGTGCCTGGGTGCCTGAAATGGGCTTTAAGGTCTGTTTTGTCGCATATTTCACTGCGCGGAACACGAAACCGATATTTTGTGGCATAAACTGTCGCGAAAGTGCGAAATGCAGTTCTGGTGCCGCTGCATTTAGATACTTTTATTGGACAGAATTTGACTTTTAGCCACCAGATTTCCATGCGATTAAAAACTAGTGAGTGCTTTAGGGCTCAGATTTTTCCTTTTTGGTTCGTTTTTGCTAAAACGTCGGCATTTTCAGCTCTGCCCGATCCCTCCCCGCTCTCGCGATTCTCGCAAAACCGTCCAACATAGTGCAGCCAATCCATGCCGTTGGCTCTCGAGTTGCGCTTCGGCGTAGCGGTTGCGGGCGGCTTGGCGCTGTTCGGCGGCACCGAGGTTGCGAGTGCTCGGGCGGTTTGGCGTTGTGTCGGGTGGCGCGTTCCGAAGGCTGCCGCGCCATGAGGGCGGCGCCGTGGTTGCGGGCGGCTCGCGCTGTTCGGCGGCATAGGGGTTGCGAGCGCCAGGGCGGTTCGTCGACGTCGGATGGCAAGATTCGCGCGCCGTGCATGATTCGAGGGGTCAGTGCAGCGAAAGGGGCCCCTTCCTGGCGAGATCTTCGCGCGGTGTATTCCTGAAAGGCGATTTGCGGGGCTTTTCGGATACACGGCGCGCATATCTTGCCAAAGCCAGCTCGTTTTGGATGCATGGCGCGCGAATCTTGCCAGGGAGGGGCGCTTTTCCCGTCCGGGGCCCCTTCGGGGATGCATGGAGCGAAAAAATTGCCACGGATTGCCGCCCGAGAACGCATCGCGGCGAAATCCTGCCATTGCCAGGCATCCGAGAGCGCATAGCGTCGATATCTTGCCATGGCCAGGTGCTTGAGAGCGCATAGCGTCGCCATATTGCCGCGGTGCCCGCCGAAGCGCGGGGTGTCATTGGTGCGGACTGTCGGCTGCGGGGCGGGGCATTGGTACGCGCGGCCGCCGGGGCGCGGGGTGGAATCGGACATTTCGCCTTTTCGGGGTTCAATTGCCAGGAACAGCTTCGAGTCTGCGCTGTTTCAGTGGGCAACCATGAGCCCACTTCGCGTTCTGCGGAGCTGTGCCGTATCATGGGCTGAAGCAAAAAGCGCTTTGGCCTTTATATAAGGCTAGCAAATGTTGTGGAAGGGATGTCATGGGCGTTCGCAAGGCAATGGGAAATATGGCAAGCTCGCTGAGCACGTGGGGTTTGCGTCACCTGGCGCACAGGCCTGCCGCTAATATGCCTGGCAAAATTGCCCTGAAAATCGATCCACGTATTATCGCTGAGTCCATGGACAAGATCACCGAAGGCTCCATTGTTGTGGTGGGCACCAACGGCAAAACCACCATTACTAATATGATTGCCGATGCACTGGAGCGCCAGGGCAAGAGCATCGCGTGCAATCGCACGGGAGCCAACCTTGCCTACGGCGTGGCTACCACGTTGCTGCAAACCAAGGGCACCGTGGAATGGGGCGTGTTCGAATCGGACGAGTTGTGGCTGGCCCACACCTTGCCGCAGGTGCAAGCAGATTACGTTTTGCTGCTGAACCTCTTCCGCGATCAGCTTGATCGTTGCGGTGAAATCGATCGAGTGCAAGACGCTATCGCTACTGCCCTGGAGCAGTCGCCCAACACCACCCTGCTTTATAACGCCGACGATCCGCTGTGCGCTATCATCGCGCAGCGCGTGCCCAACAAGTCTGTTGCGTTTGGCGTGGGCGAAGACATGCATCAGCGTCAAAACGTCGTGGCAGACGCTCAGATGTGTCAGCGCTGTTCGGCTATGTTCACCTATGGCTACCGACAGTACGGTCAGCTGGGCACGTATTCATGCCCGAACTGCGGATTCAGCCGCCCCGATTTGGATTTCGCCGCCAAGAGCGTAGTGTTTGGAGACGAAATCACGTTTTCGGTTGAAGAAACGGCAACGGGCAAAAGCGTCGATCTTCACGCGCAGCGCGCGGGGTCATACATGGTGTACAACGTTATGGCCGCTTGGCTGGCCTCCCATTGCGCTGGCGTTTCCGACGCGGTGTTCCAGAGGGCGGTCGATCTGTTCGACCCCCAGAACGGACGCTTGCAGTCGCTTACCATCGAAGGGCGCCCTGTCCTTTTGAACCTGGCGAAGAACCCGACGGGCTTCAACCAGAACATGAAGCTCATCACCCAGGCACCGGGAAAGAAGGTTGCGGCGTTCTTTATTAACGACAACGAAGCTGATGGCCGTGACATTTCCTGGATTTGGGACTGCGACTTTGAGGAGCTAGCCAGCCAGGAAGACGTCATGGTGTTCGCTGGTGGAATCCGCAAAAACGATCTGCAGCTGCGTCTGAAGTATGCGGGCATCGACGCTAAGACCGTCGATAGCGTCAACGAAGTGGTGAATGCGGCGCTGAAGCTGCCTTCCGAATGGAATATCTACGCTATTGCCAATTACACCTCGCTCCCCTCAGTGCGTTCTGCCCTGATGGCGCGCGCCGATAAAGCGGTACCCGCCAACCCGACATCGGGCGATGCCGAGCCGAAGTGCAGTAAGAAGTGGGTTTCGGGTGCTTATGTGCATCAAGCTGAAGCTGCCAAGTTCGACGAGCAGCCGCTGCGCATCGTGCATCTGTTCCCCGACCTTCTTAATTTGTACGGCGATGGCGGCAACGTGCGCGTGCTTGCCCAGCGTTGCGCATGGCGTGGCATCCCCGCACAGGTGGAAGCAGTTCACTACGGGGAATCGGTTGATCTTTCTTCGGCCGACATCGTGTTCTTGGGCGGCGGCCCCGACCGCGAGCAGAAGCTGGCATCCGAGGTATTGCTGGACATGCGCGATGAACTGCGCACCTACGTAGAAGCCAATGGGGCGCTTCTGGCTATTTGCGGCGGCTACCAGATTCTAGGCAGTAATTGGCTTATGGGTGATGAGTCGGTGGAAGGCCTTTCCATCCTCGACTTGAAGACGGTTCGTGCTGGCGCCGGCTTCGATCGCCTTATTGAAAACATTGCTTTGGAGTCCGAGCTTTCCCCGCAGCCGGTGGTGGGATACGAAAACCATGCTGGTCGTACGAAGCTCGGCGCGTCCTTGAAGCCATTTGGCAAAGTGGTTTCCAACGTGGGCCACGGCAACGACGACGATTCGGGTTGCGACGGTGCCTTGTATCGCAATTGCATTGGCACCTATCTGCATGGTCCGCTTCTGGGCAAGAACCCGGCTATTGCCGATCACCTTATTGCCGCGGCGATGGAGCGCCGTTTGGGCAGCAAAGTGGAGCTTGTTACTCTCGAAGACGAAGTCGAGCTCGCCGCGAATGCGTATATGGCAAAGCGCCTTGATGTGCCTGGGGCATAAATAGGAGGCTGTGGGTTTCGTGGCAGGCGCTAGGACAGAGAGGTCGCTAATTCGCGCTACCTTTGCCGAGACCATTGCCCTTTAGGTTGCCTGGGGCGCCGTTCCTTTTCCGTGTTGTGTCCGAGCTGAAGCGCTTCACGTTTTGCTCACAAAAAACTCAACAAATAGTATAGGTTTGTACTAAAAATGAGTGACTTGCCTCATTTTCATTCGCGCATACTGTGGTTTTCGCCGAATTAATTTGCATGGCATTAACGTTTCTTTCATCATTTATTGCATGTTTGCTTCGAATAACAAGCCATCAAAACGATCGGCTCGTGCTGAAAGGAAGGCGGCGCACGCTTCCTCCTCGCGCACGCCGCATCGCTCAGCGGGAAGTGCTTCTGACCCGTATGCTCGTACGTCTCGCGCGTCGCATGCTTCGCGCCGCCCTAATGGTTCGAGCACGAATGCGTATGGAGCCAGCAACTATGGCTCGTCCACGCATGTTTCCCCTGTTCACACGCAGCAAAAGAGCAATTACCGCTCGGTTGGCGCTTACGGTTCGCCCACCAAGCGCGGCCCGTACACTCCTCGCAACGCACATGATCGCGAGATCCTTCGTGCTAAGCGCGAGCGCACCAAGAAGCGTCGCAAGCGCATTGCGCTCGGCGCGGTTGCCGTTTGCTTGGCTTTGGTGCTTGGCGGCGTAGGTGCTGCCTGGGCTTACCTCAATAACCTTGACAAGGCGCTGAACAAAGATGTTGACGCCGACCTTCTAAACTCGCTCACGGTTACCGATTCGGCATCCGACCCGTTCTACATGCTACTTATCGGCATCGACAAGGATGAGGGACGTGAGTCATCGGACGAATACGGTGGCTCGTATCGAACCGACTCCATGATTCTTGCTCGCATCGATCCTAAAGATAAGCAAGTTACCCTTATCTCTATTCCGCGTGATACCCAGGTGACAATCGGCACTCATGGAACGCAAAAGATCAACGCGGCCTATGCTTTTGGCGGTCCTTCGGGCGCAATCAAGGCCGTTGAGGACTTGGCTGGAGTCCCTATCAGCCATTATGCGGAAATTGATCTTGATGGCTTTGCTGCTGTGGTCGATGCTCTTGGCGGTATCGACATTAATGTTCAGTACGAAATCGATGACCCGAATTACATGGGATATCTTGCGGCTGGCCAGCAAACGCTGAACGGAGAGCAGGCTCTCATTTATTGCCGCAGCCGTCACGCTTACGATGCCATCGGAGACGGCGACGCAATTCGTTCCGCCAATCAACGCACTATGATTTCAGCCATCATGAAGAAACTCATGAGCTCGGATGTCGGTACCCTAACCAACACGGTAAACACATTGGCCCAGTACATCACCACTGATTATTCTGTTGGGGATATCCTTGCTTTGGCGCAGCGGATGTTTGGTATCGATATTGACAAGGATTTGTACTCCGCTGCTGTTCCCACAACCTCATCGTATGAAAACGATATATGGTATGAGAAAGTGAACACCTCTGAGTGGAACAAGATGATGAGCCGCGTAAAGCAGGGTTTGTCGCCTACCGAGGAAGATGTAATGGATGAGGCAACGGGAACTGTGATGGCTTCATCTGGTAGTGGGGGCTCTGGGTCCGGTGATTCTAGCTCTGCTGGTTCGTCGGGTTCCTCTAGCGTTTCGCTTTCTGGGGTGAAGATTGCAGTGAAGAACGGCAGTGGCATGCAGGGATGTGCGAGCGATGCCGCCGCAAAACTGACCCCACAGGGGGCTGTGTGCGAGACAGGCAATGCTGATGATTACAATTACGCGAATACTTTGGTGATTTACGACGGCAACAATGCCGACAAGGCCCAGAAGGTTGCCGACTTGCTAGGGTGCGGAACCGTGAAGAAGAACGATGGAAGATATTCGTTCTCGGGCGATATCTTGGTGGTTGTTGGCCAAGATTGGAAATAGCTTTCAAGAAGGCGGCTCCGGCTGCCTTCTTTGTTGTTTGCCCGTATCTATTGTTTGTAAATGCCTACATGGGCTTTTTTTTCGTATAATTTCCAGTCGTTCAACCTAATGAAGGAAAGCTTTTTGGCTTCAGCAAACAAAACTTATTCCGTCCCATCGCGCGACAACAACATCAACTTCCTGCGTTTTATCGCCGCAAGTTTGGTGATCTGGTTCCACATGGCTTCGTTGTTGGTCATCCCCGAGCCCTATATCATGGGTCAGGGATTGGGACCCATCGCTGTTAACATCTTCTTTGTTTTGAGCGGCTATCTTATTGCGAAGAGTTGGAGCCGCTCGTCGAGCTTCGGAAGCTATTTGATTCGAAGGATTGCTCGCATCTTTCCTGGTCTCGCCGTTGTTGTTCTCCTTTCCGTTTTCGTTATGGGGCCGGCGGTTACAAGCCTTTCAATGGGCGATTACTTCGGAGACCCCGACACCTGGAAGTACCTTTCCCTGATTGTTCTGGCCCCTATCGAAAATGCCCTGCCGGGTGTTTTCGACACAAACCTTCTCCCCTATGCGGTTAACGGTTCGCTTTGGACATTGCGCTACGAGTTCTTGGCTTACCTGCTTACACCTTTGTTGTATGTGGTAACCAAGCGCCTGGGGAAGGGGCGAAAGCTTGTTTTTGCGGCAGTACTCTTTGCCTTGGTTCTTGTCCATTTCCTTTCGTATTCAGGCGTGTTTCCGCTTCCCAAGGTGCTCGACAATCTCTTTAGACTTTTTGCTTACTATATGGCTGGCGTTGCCGTGTTCGAGCTTGGTCTTGATAAGTACTGCGACAGTCAGTTTGCCGTGGTTGCACTGCTGGTGATAATCGTGTTCCGTGATGAGGTTGGTTTTTTCTCGTCCTTGATCATGTTCGTGTGCGTGTGCACGTTTACCCTTGGTTTCTCGCTGACTAGCAACCCTCGCTTTGCGCCATGCTTCAAGAAGAACGACTATTCGTATGGCATCTACATATATGCGTTCCCCATTCAGCAATGCGTTGTTTGGCTTGGCGGCGTATCGCTGCCCTATGCGTATCTTTCCTGCTCGGCGATTTCCTTTGTCGTAACTTTACTGTTTGCAATTGCCTCATGGTTCCTTGTGGAGAAGCCCGCAATGGATGCTGGCCGAAAAATCGCGAAAAAATGGAGCTCAAGAAGGGCTGGTTGATAGGGGCTTTTTCGGATCTCGATGCGCTTCGCCTTTCTGCGGTGCGGGAGTCTCGCTTACCGGTTATTCTGTCGTCGGCGACGGTCGGTTTGAAGTTCAGGGTGGTTTTGTTGTCAAGGTCGATCCAGAACGGTGCTGCGAGATGCCCTCGATCGACTAGCCAGACACACTTTTTGTCCCATAACCCCTAAAGGCCTGGGTGAACCTTGATGTGGCGCTATGGGTGGGACGGTACGAGCGCGGTGCTGGGCAGAATGAGCTTGGGTGTAGCGCTGGGTGGACTTTGAGGATAGGCCCATGAGGCAGAAGCATGGGGCACGTGGTGCCGCAAGTCGACGCTGGAATAGTGCTATGGCCGAATAGTGCCTAAGCCGCATTCCTGCCCATATCCCATACTTTTAAAGGAGCATGCGGCTTTCAGCGCGTCCTGCGTTGTAGGCCATTGCTCCATGTATCCCGCTTGTTGCCTCGATTCGCCCGTCACGGGTGATAAGCACGGCTTCGAGGTTGGGGTGCCCTTCTGCGTAGTTTTTCGCCCAATAGCTTCCCATAAGCAAAAGGGCCGTCGAAAAGCCATCGCCGTCTATCGACTGCTTCGCTATCACCGTTGCGCTTGCGAGGTCGCTGTCCGAGGGGTACCCGGTGCGTGGGTCGACAATATGATGATGGACGTTTCCGTATTCATCGGTAAAGCAGCGCTCATAGATACTGCTGGTAACTATGGAGCAGTCGTTCAGCTCGAGAATGCAGGCGGGCTCTTCGTTGGGCAGCGTGTAGTTTCTGAGCGCTCGAAGGTCGGTCCCGTGGGGGCTGCGCGCTAGGGCGGCGGCGCGCTCTTCTGCGGCTTTTCTTTGCGAAGCATGTTTCGGAGATCGGATGCCAACGCGCCAGTGCCGCTGCGGTGTCTCGGCCAAGAAGGGGCGCCCCTTTACCACGATATTTCCTCCAAGGTTGATAAGGGCATCGTGGACGTTGCGGTCTTCCAGGAACTCGCTAACCTGATCGGCGATGTATCCCTTTGCGATGCCTCCCAGGGAAACCTTGCTTTCTGGGGTAGGGAGCTGGGCGTGGTCTTCCATTATGCGGGGGTGCCCGGTTTTTGCAATTTCAAGGGCGTGTGCTATTTCTGCTGGCTTGGAAACTTGGGCTTTGCGGAAGTTCCAGAGTTCTGCAACGGGAGCCATGGAAACATCGAACAGCCCTGCGGTTTCCTCGCGGTAGTGTCTGGAAAGCTGCAGAATCTTTGCGGTTTCGGAATCGATGGGCACGGATTCCCCCTGTGCGTGGTTCAAGCGCCAGATATCACTTCCTTTTCGGGTGTGACCCCAAAGCTTTTCGTAGCGGTAGCAGAGACCCACCGCATCATTGAGAGCCTTTTCCAGCAATTTCCCTGATGAGGGCTGCGTCCCATCGGTTTCGACCGCTGCCTTTATGCAGCAATTTGTGTTGAAGGCGAAGAAGCTTCTGCTTCTTATTTCAAGCTCGGCATTTTCGTTCGCGTCTGTTTTGAGGAGGCTTGTTTCCAGCTGAGCGTTTCTTGCGTTCACAGGTCCTTCTTTGCGATAGGGCGGGGAGGCGCTGCAGCCTGCAGATGGCCGAAAGACGTATCCCCGAGAATTTGTCTGCAACTAAATTGTTACCTATGGTAAACTCCCGCATGTAAATTAGCTACGTCTAACTTTAAATGTGCAGAAATAACTTCGGAAAGGGAGAACATGAAAGATTCTCAGTCACTTCGTACGCCCGCGGCCTCTGCGGCGAAGGTTGGCATGGCGGCTGCCTTGGCTGCTGGCATGGCCATAGCCACTCCGACTACCGCATTTGCGACAGGGGAAAACCAGGACGTGAGTGCCGCCTCTGAAAACGCGAGCGATAGCTACTACTACATTGGCGATAGTTCCTATGGGCTGAGCACCTATCTTTCTGAAGCCGTTGCCCAAGGGTGCACGAAAATTCATGTGGGAACCAGCTTTACCGACAAGGGCACGGTAACCATTCCGTCGTCCATCGCTGAACTTTCGGGATATTCCGAAGGTTGGTTCAGCTCTGGCCCGAAAACGGTTGATTTCGGCTATTCCTACAAGATGACGGTTGTATTCCCCTCCGGTTCGGATATCGCGGTCGATCGCATTAACTTCTACAAGCGCAATAGCTCAGATGCCGAAGGCGCCTATGTTGAAGTGCAGAAAGGTGCTGTGGTTCATTTTTCGAATTGCTCGTTTTCCAATACGCCCGTTGTGAACGGCACAGCGGTGTTCGAAAACTGTACTTTCGCGACGGGAAAGATCGAAAACAATGGCTCCGTAACGTACACCGGCAGCACGAAAGAGCCTGAGAACATTGGCAAGCCTGCTGAAGCCTACCAAGGTCTTGCATTCAGTTTTGTATCGGGCAAGGAATTCTCTGCTGCCGTTCAGGGCAGCCAGGTCAGCCAAACGCTGCCCTTTGAGCTGAAGGGAACGAAAGCTGCCGACGCCAAGGTTGCTGCCAAGGTTCTTGGTCAGGATGGCGCAGAGGTTGAGGGCTTGAACGCTTCTGTTTCGGACGGGAAAGTCTCCCTGACCGGAACGGCACCTGCCGCCGGTTCGTATTCCGTTGCGGTTTCTGCCTCTGCGGCCAAGGAGGACGGCTCGACAGATTCGGCAAGTGAAACGTTGAGCTTTGTGGTGCAGGAGCAGATTCAGGTTAAGCTTTCGGGCGATCTGCAGTGCTTCGTTGTGAACGGCACATCTGCCCAGAGCAGTGAATACGAGGTTATGGCGACCTCGACAGGTGGTGGCGGATCGTCGAGCACGAGCCAGTCGAATTGCCTGAAGCCTGAGGTCAAAGAGGGGAACGGCGAATGGGAGGACTGGAACACCTTTGCAACCAGGAATTCTGATGCTGAGATCAGTTTTTCCATCAGCCCCGAAGGAAGCGGCATGGAGGTAAGCCCTGTTGCCTACGATACCGTCTACGTTACGGGAACGCCGCAGACCCCAGGCACCTACCATATAACGGCAACGGTAACCTCTGGTGCGCGCAGCCAGCAAAGCAGCCCGGTGGAAATGCGCATCTATGCGGACGATCAAACCCTTCAGCAGCGGATGGATGCCCTTTCCGAAGGAACCAGCTCGTGGGATATGGAGCCCTATGAGATCTCTGAGACGGGAAATGCGGTTGTGCCCGTTGGCCTGCACGATATTTACGGCTCGCACGAATCGGGCGTGTACGGCATTATCGGCAAGGGTGAAAACGGCAATTTCGGCACTGAAACGCTCACTATTCCCGCAGGGGCGGATGTCACTCTTCACAACATGAAGATCTATTCGAGCGTGAAGATCGTTGTGGAAAAGGGCGGCAAGTTGACCCTCGACGATTCGGTTGCTTATGGCGCTGTGGAAGTAAACGGAGGTACTTTGAGCGCCCGAAATAGCTCTTCGTTCGTTAATCAGATCACGCTGAATGACGGGTCTGCCCTTGAAAATGCCGAAATCAGATCCCACGCTAACTACCTTACCGACGGAAATTACAAAGTCGAAGCGCCGATGGCTCCCGTGCAGACAAATGGCACGGTGACGGTCAAGGGCACGTGCTCCATTGAAGGTGAAGGCATCGTGTCTAGCAAAGACGCCCAAACTGGCCTGATCGTTAATGGGGGCAAGTTGGTTATCGACCAAGGTGCCACGTTGAAAGCGACTGGCGGCAGCGTTGACCTTGACAATGGAAACGGCGGTGCAGGCATCGTACTTAACGGCGGCTCTATTATTGGCGACGGTCAGCTTGAGGCTCAGGGCGGCTCTGTTGGCATGGGCGGAGGAAACGGCGGCGCAGGTATCGCCGGCGAAGGCATGGTTGCGGTTTTCGTGCTGAAGGCAACGGGTGGAAATACGGTTGGCGAAAACGATGCGGCCATGGGCGCCCCGGGCAATGCGGGTAACGGCATCGACTCGAAGGTTCTGGTTTCGAAGGCTACTCAGGTTGAATCGAAGGGTGGAACGGGCGTGAACCCAGGAAGCAGCGAGTACAACGTTTACGAAGAGAATGCTGGCGGCGGATCGGGTTCCGATGGCGATAAGGGGCCTGGTTCCGACAACGGTTCTGAAAACGGTTCAGGATCGGGTTCCGGAAACAACGGAGGAGCCGGCTCCGACTCCGGTTCTGGCTCCGATTCCGACAACGGTTCTGGTGAAAACGGCAGCGATACCGCTAACGGTTCCGGCGACGGCAACGGATCCAATGCAAATAGCGAAGGCGAAAAGGCCAGCGGCAATGAAGGCTCTTCGCAAACCGCCAATCTCCCTGCAACGGGCGATGCGGCTCCCCTTGGGGCAGCTGCTGCACTTGCGGTAGCGGCGGCAAGCGGCGTGGCGGTTGCGCGCAGGAAGCTCGATAGGTAGGCGCAGGAATTATCTCCCCGCGCAATATGGCTGGCAGGGAAGGCGCCAAAGTGCGCCTTCCCTCAGGTACGCCCGCGCGCCCCCGTCGAAAGTAGCCGCTTCGTTTCGGGTGGCACGTCGCCCATCGGGGCGTGCTATCCTTTCCTGCGATAAACAAGTTTCCGTGAAAGGTGGTTTTCTTGGAACGCAAGAACGCATGGGAAGGCTACAGCGCCGACCAACTCGAAGAGCTCGACGGCTTGGCTTCCCGCTATATTGACTACATCTCCAATAACAAAACCGAGCGCCGTTGTTTTACGGCTGCCGTTAAGCAGGCAGAAGCTGCGGGCTACGAATCGCTTGATAATGTGGTTCGCGAGGGCCGCACGCTCGAAGCGGGCAGCAAGGTATGGGCTGGCGTGCATGGAAAGTCGCTCATTTTGGCTCACATCGGCACCGAGTCGCTTGAAGCGGGCCTGAATATCTTGGGCGCTCACATCGACAGCCCCCGTCTGGACTTGAAGCAGAATCCGGTATACGAAAACAACGGATTCGCTTTCCTCGACACTCACTACTATGGTGGCATCAAGCACTACCAGTGGGTAACGCTGCCATTGGCGCTGCATGGTGTGGTGGCCAAGACTGACGGCACCGTGGTTGATGTGAATGTGGGTGACGACGCCGGCGACCCCGTATTTTGCGTAACCGATCTTCTGCCTCATTTGGGCAACCAGCAAATGGCCAAGAAGGGCAGCGAAGTAGTTGAAGGCGAAAACCTCGATGTGCTTATCGGCAATCGTCCCCTGGTGGTTGAGCCCGCCGACGACGCCTCCGACGAGGAGAAGGCCGCCGCAAAGGACCCGGTAAAGGCTTTCGCCCTTAAGCTGCTGGAAGAAAAGTACGGCATTACGGAAGAAGACTTCCTTTCCGCCGAAATCGAGGTAGTGCCTGCAGGCCGCGCCCGCGAATTGGGCTTCGACCGCAGTATGGTTATCGGCTATGGCCAGGACGATCGCGTATGCGCTTACACTTCGCTCGAGGCTCAGCTCGCTATCGAGACGCCGAAGAAAACCGCCGTTACCGTGCTGGTTGACAAGGAAGAAATCGGCAGCGTTGGCGCAACGGGCATGGGCTCCCTGTTCTTCGAGAATACCATTGCAGAAATTGCCGCACTTACTGGATCGGAAAGCCCCTTGGTGCTGCGTCGCATTTTGGCTGCATCGCGCATGCTTTCCTCCGACGTGTCTGCCGGCTTTGATCCTGCGTATGCTTCGGTATTCGAAACGAAGAACGCTGCATATCTTGGCAAGGGCCTGGTGTTCAACAAGTACACGGGAGCGCGCGGAAAAAGCGGCTCCAACGATGCGCGTGCCGAATACGTGGCGTATGTACGCCGCGTGATGGACGACGCCGAGGTTTCCTTCCAAACTGCCGAGCTTGGTAAGGTCGATGCGGGCGGCGGCGGCACCATTGCCTACATTCCCGCAAAGTACGGCATGGACGTCATCGATTCCGGCGTTGCCGTGCTTTCGATGCATGCTCCGTGGGAAGTTACCTCCAAGGCCGACATCTTCGAGGCGTATCGTGGATACCGTGCCTTCCTCGAAGCCTAGAGCGGAAATGGGAAACATTCTCTTGCAGGGCGCTCTGGCACTGAATTGCGGGGTGTTTCCGACACTGAAGCGCGAGATTCCAAGGGGCTGAGTTTTCATCCGGTTGAAGCGCTCGAAAGCGAGCCATAAATCCTTTGATTTTCAGCATTTACGTGTGCACCAAGTGACAAAAAGGAGCCTCGCTCCTTTTTGTCACTTTTTTGTCGCGCACGTGTCTATAATGAATTAACCTCGCGGAAACCCTCCGGGTACGAAAGGGAACCGGCAAGGAGCGGGGGATCGGAAAATGAGACTCAATTCAAGGAGCGCTACATGGCACATTATTTCGACGAACCCTCTCGTACTTTTAATGAGTACCTGCTTGTACCGGGTTACTCTTCTTCGGAGTGCATCCCCGAAAAGGTTGACCTTTCCACTCCGCTTGTACGATACAAGAAGGGTGAAGAGCCTGCTCTGAAGCTTTCTATCCCCATGGTTTCTGCAATCATGCAGGCCGTTTCCGACGATGGTATGGCTGTAGCTTTGGCTCAGCAGGGCGGCGTTTCTTTCATCTACGGTTCCCAGTCCATCGAAGACCAGGCCGCAATGGTTCGCCGCGTAAAGGACCACAAGGCTGGTTTCGTGCGCAGCGATTCCAACCTCACCCCCAACGCAACGCTTCGCGATGTTGTTGCGCTGAAGGAAAAGAGCGGTCACACCACCATGCCCGTTACCGAAAACGGCCAGGGCCAGGGCAAGCTGCTGGGCATCGTTACCGGTCGCGATTATCGTCTTTCCCGCATGGACCTCGATACGCCCGTATCTGAGTTCATGACCCCTCGCGAAAAGCTCATCGTAGGCACCGCAAGCACCACGCTGAAGGAAGCCAACGACATTATTTGGGACAACAAGCTGAACTCGCTGCCCATCGTTGACGACAACGATAACCTTATGTACATGGTGTTCCGTAAGGACTATGAGCAGCACAAGTCCAACCCGCACGAACTGCTCGACGCTCACAAGCGTTACATCGTTGGTGCTGGCATCAACACGCGCGATTTTGCAGAGCGTGTTCCTGCTCTGATTGAGGCTGGCGCAGACGTTCTGTGCATCGACTCTTCTGAAGGTTTCTCTGAGTGGCAGTCCCGCACCATCGCATGGATCCGCGCTCACTACGGCGATTCCGTAAAGGTTGGTGCTGGTAACGTAGTAGACACCGAGGGCTTCCGCTTCTTGGCTGAGGCCGGCGCTGACTTCATCAAGGTTGGCATCGGCGGCGGTTCCATCTGCATTACGCGTGAAACCAAGGGTATTGGCCGTGGCCAGGCAACCGCGCTTATCGAGGTTGCAAAGGCTCGTGACGAATACTTCCGCGAAACGGGCGTGTACGTTCCCGTTTGCTCCGACGGCGGTACGGTATACGACCATCACATCACCCTGGCACTTGCCATGGGCGCCGACTTCATCATGCTGGGCCGCTACTTCGCTCGTTTTGACGAGGCTCCCAACAACAAGGTTGTGGTAAATGGCCAGCACATGAAGGAATACTGGGGCGAAGGTTCCAGCCGTGCACGCAACTGGCAGCGCTACGACCTGGGCGGCAACAAGAAGGGCATGACCTTCGAAGAGGGCGTAGATTCCTACGTTCCCTACGCTGGTCCCTTGAAGGACAACGTGGATCTTACGCTTTCCAAGGTTCGTTCCACCATGTGCAACTGCGGCGCGCTCACCATTCCCGAGCTGCAGGACAAGGCAAAGCTCACGGTTATTAGCTCCACTTCCATCGTTGAGGGCGGCGCACATGACGTTCTGCTGAAGGACAAGACTCCTTTCGTTAGCAACACGCGCTAGAGTTTTAGGGCGCTGACGAAAACGTTTCGTCTGGCTTACCATTTACGGCTCTTCATAAAATCTCCCCGTTTCGCCCTGTGCGAATCGGGGAGATTTTTTATATATGAACTGGGATAACAGCGTTCACAGACAAAACGTGTTCCAATCCGAGAAAGTGGACGATTAGGTCAAAACTGACGGGTACGCTAAACTTCTTGTTATGGCTACACGAGTACATAAAGCGCTTACCGCAGTCCCCGTTAGCTTGGCATTGGCTCTTTCTATGGCCCTGCCGGCAACTGGTGCTGTGCGTGAAGCACACGCAGACGAGCTTTCCGACGCCCAGGCAATGTTGTCCCAGGCTTCGGCTGAGCTTGATTCCCTTAATAAAGAATATGATGCCCTGCAGGCGCAGCTGAGTGGTCTTGATTCTCAAATCAGCGAAACCACCCAGAAGGTGCAGGACGCTCAGCAGAAGATGCTTGAGGGCCGCGAAACACTGTCCGACAGCATTCTTTCCCAGTACAAGGGAGATGGCTCTCTTTCGCTGGTGAATATCGTCCTTTCCTCGGAAGATATCTCAGAGTTCACGAAGAACCTGACGTACTACTCTTCCATTCAGGAAGACCAGGCGGAGAAGGTTGCCGAACAGGAACAGCTGCGCGATATCTTTTCTTCGGCTCTCAGCGAGCTCGACACCCAGCGCGATGAGCAGCAGAAGCTGATCGACGAGGCTGAGCAGAAGAAGAGCCAGGCTGAAAAGGTAGTGTCTGACGCTTCCGCTAAGGTTTCTTCCATCAAGGAAGAGCAGGCTCAGGCCCAGCTGGCAGCCCTCCAAGCACAGGCAGCGGAAATGCAGAAGAAGGAAGAGGCCAAGCAGCAAGCTGCCTCGAATGCATCGCAGCCCAATTCCAATTGGAACACCAACACCGACCGCAACCAGTCGGCCAATACCAATTCCAATTCTTCCAGCAACAATTCCTCAAATTCCAATTCTGGCAGCGTAAGCGCTGGCTGGAGGACGGGTGCTGCTTCCGCTTATGGTGGCAGCAGCGACGCAAGCACCCCTAACCCAGGCACTACGGCAACGGGCGCGGTATGCAATGATTCTTCCATGGGCGTTGCCGTTCCCATGTCTTGGCCGAATTACCGCTCGTACCTTGGGCGCGCTGTCGAAATCAAATATGGCGGTAAGACAGTAATCGCTACCGTCAACGACTGCGGTAACATGGGTGGCGGTTCGCGCGCGCTCGACCTGCAGCCGGGTGTATTCAAAGCTTTCGGGTTCAGTACCTGCCAAGCCTGGGGCGTCCGCACCGTAAGCTACCGCTTCCTGTAAGTGGGAATATAGGGACAGGTCCCATTTTCCCACTTACGCCATAAAGCAAAAACAGGGCCTCGTTTGCGAATTCCGTCGCAGACGAGGCCCTTTTCGTTGGGAATATAGGGACAGGTACCAGATTCCCACTTGCGTCATGGCGGTTGATGTCGAGCCTTACGCGCATTTTTCATTGCAAAGGGGATTTGATCTGCAAAGTGGGAATCTGGTATCTGTCCCTATATTCCCGCAACCGCTTAGGGGAAATTGTGCGTGGAAACACAGGCGCAACGCCAACACGATATAATGTCAAACCGTATGTATATTCAGCGCTCGAAGGTTCGTCTGTTTGGGCCAACGGGCTCTGCGCGCATGAAGTATCGGAAAAGGATTTTGCCTCATGAAAGAATACAATCCTCACGAGATTGAACCTCGTTGGCAAAAGGTGTGGGCTGAAACGGGCGCACATAAGGCAACGGAGGATACCAGCAAGCCGAAGCGCTATGTGCTCGAGATGTTCCCGTACCCTTCGGGCGACATTCACATGGGCCACGTTCGCAATTACACCATCGGTGACGTAACGGCCCGCTATTACGCTATGCGCGGTTACGACGTGCTGCATCCAATGGGTTGGGACGCGTTTGGCCTGCCTGCAGAAAACGCCGCCATCAAGCACAATTCCCATCCCGCTAAGTGGACGTATGCCAACATCGAAACGCAGAAGGCTAGCTTCAAGCGCATGGGCTTTTCCTATGACTGGGATCGCACCGTTGTTGCTTGCGACCCTGAGTACTATCGCTGGGGTCAGTGGATCTTCCTGCAGATGTACAAGCGCGGTTTGGTGGAGCGTCGCAACAGCCCTGTTAACTGGTGCCCCAACTGCAAAACGGTTTTGGCAAACGAGCAGGTAACCGAAGGCGAATGCTGGCGCTGCCATGGCGCTGTTGAAAAGCGCGATCTTACCCAGTGGTACTACAAGATCACCGATTACGCCCAGGAATTGCTGGACGATCTTGACCAGCTGGAAGGCTGGCCTGAGCCTGTTAAGCAGATGCAGGCAAACTGGATCGGTCGCTCCGAAGGTGCCGAAGTTGATTTTGAGCTGATTCCCGCCGAGGGCAAGGACGACGGCCAGACCATCACGGTATTCACCACGCGCCCCGACACCCTGTTCGGCTGCAGCTTCTTCTTGCTGGCTCCCGAAAGTCCGCTGGTGCACGACCTGGTATGCGGCACTGAATATGAAGCCGAGGTTATGGCCTTGGTTGAGGGTGCTGCCAAGGTAAGTGCCGTGGAGCGCGCCCAGGGCGACCGTGAAAAGCATGGTGCCTTCACTGGCCGCTACGTTATCAATCCTGTTAACGGCGAAAAGGTTCCTGTATGGGTTGCCGACTACATCGTTGCCGATTACGGCACCGGTGCTGTAATGGCTGTTCCCTGCGGCGATCAGCGTGACTTCGAGTTTGCTCGCAAGTACGACCTGCCTATCATCCCCATTATCTTGGGCGAAGAAGACCCGCTGTATCCCGAGCTCAACGGCGTGCAGGAGCGCAAGGTTACCACCGTCGATTGGGAAAAGTCCTACGAGGCTGAAGGCGTGTTGGTTCAGTCCGGCAAGTACACCGGTATGGTGGGCGGCAAGCATTCTCCTGCTGTCGACGCCATCATCGGCGACCTGGAAGCTCAGGGCAAGGGCAAGAAGTCGGTTCAGTTCCGTTTGCGCGACTGGCTCATTTCCCGTCAGCGCTATTGGGGCAATCCTATCCCGATTGTTTACTGCGACGACTGCGGCATCGTGCCCGTTCCCGAGGATCAGCTGCCCGTTACGCTGCCCAAGGACATCGATTTGGCCGCTGGGGAAACGCTTGCAACGCATGAGCAGTTCGCTCAGTGCACCTGCCCGAAGTGCGGTAAGCCCGCGCGTCGTGAAACCGACACCATGGACACTTTTACGTGCTCTAGCTGGTATTACATGCGTTATACCGATCCGCACAACACCGAGCTGCCTTTCTCTTCCGGCCGCGTAAACCGCTGGATGCCGGTCGACCAGTATATTGGTGGTATCGAGCACGCCATTTTGCATCTGCTGTACAGCCGCTTCTTCACGAAGGTGCTGCGCGACATGGGCATGCTCGACTTTGACGAGCCTTTCACGAACTTGCTGTGCCAGGGCATGGTGCTCGACGAAAACGGCGAGGTAATGTCTAAGTCGAAGGGCAACGTTATCAGCCCCGAAGACATGATTGCCGGATACGGCGCCGACGCAGTACGTGCTTACATCTTGTTCATGGCTCCGCCTGATAAGGAATTGCAGTGGAATGAAGACGGCCTGGCGGGCATGTACAAGTTCCTGAATCGTGCTTGGCGCATGGTGAACGATCTTGCAGGGAAGGCCGGGGAGGAAACTTCCTTCCAGGCTGGCGCAAAGGCGGAAGAGGCAAAGAAGGCCCATGATGAACTTCTTCGCGAACGCCATCGCGTGGTTGGCAAGGTTATCGACGACTTCGCTCGCAACAATTTCAACACGGCTATTGCAGCCATTATGGAATTGGTAAACGCTACGGGCGATTACCTGCGTAAGAACTCCGCCGAGGATCGCGCTGCCAATGCCGAGCTCGCTGCTTTCGACAAGGAAGTTGCCGAGGTTATCGTGAAGCTGCTGGCTCCGATGGCTCCCCATTGGGCCGAAGAGCTGTGGCAGGATGTTTTGGGCAACGAAACTTCCGTGCACAAGGAAGCTTGGCCCGAGTTCGACCCGAATGCCGCTAAGGCTTCCGAGGTTGAGCTGGCAGTGCAGGTTAACGGCAAGGTGAAGGCCAAGATCACCGTTGCTGCTGATGCTGCGGAAGATGCCATTCGCGAAACGGCTTTGGAGGCCATCGCCGATGCGACCGCGGGCAAGGATATTAAGAAAGTCATTGTTATCCCGGGCCGTTTGGTCAATGTGGTAGCTAAATAGCCAGAATGTGCTTTTGGAAGGACCCGATCTGCTAAGCAGGTCGGGTCCTTTGTTTTATAGCGCATGCTGTTTTTGCTCGGTGCGCCAAGCGGGTGCGGACGAAGGCCCTAGATGAAGGTCCCGGGCGCAGCCATGGTAAGAAACGAACATTCTGCGCTCTTGCGCAGCCAAGGGAGCCTTTCTGATGGTATTCCGCCAGAAAGGCTCCCTTGTTCTGCCTGAGGATCCATAACGTGTCGGCCTTGCCATTCTCGTGCTCCGTTCCTTTTGCCTGGGGTTCTTGGCTGCATCGGCAAGAGCACGGTTCAGCCTATCTCGCTCTTTCGCGCGGCGAGGGGGCGGAGGGGTAGGGACTGTACGAACAAAACACGCGGACAACGTGGAGGTTCCGAAACTCTTACGTGCGTTTGCTATGATCGATGCCTATGGGAACTAAACGTAAAAAAGGATGCCTCCGCCGCTTAATCGAAGCCGTTATCGGCTTCGTGCTGTTTGTTGCACTTGTAGTGGTGGGTGTTCCTCTGGGGGTCAATGCTTGGGTTTGTGCAAGCACGCGCCCTGCCTTTGAATCTCAAGCTCAGGCAGCCGCTACTGCGGATGCCTTCGAAGCCGATGCCATTGTGGTGTTGGGCGCTGGCATCAACTGGGACGGCAGCCCCTCGGCCGTTCTGAAAGACCGCCTTGATGTGGCTGACAACCTATACAATGCTGGGGTTGCTCCGAAGATCATCATGAGCGGCGACAACAGCGATTCTTCGTACAACGAGGTCATGGCTATGGCGAAGTACGCAAAGGCCAACGGCATTCCTGCCGAAGATATCTTCTGCGATCATGCGGGTCTTTCCACATACGACAGCATGTACCGCTTGAAGAATGTGTTCAACGTGCAGCGCTGCGTCATCGTCACGCAGGAGTACCATTTGTATCGTGCTGTGTACGATGCGCGCGGTTTCGGAATCGACGCACGTGGTGTTGCAAGCGATCTGAGCGACTACTCCAATAAGGATTCCTACGAGCAACGGGAATTCTTTGCGCGCATCAAAGACTTCTTCGGCATCATCACCAAGATGGAGCCGCAAACGAAAAGCGAGCCGGTTTCCCTCAATCAATCGGGGACCGTTACCCAATGGTGGTAGAAAGGGGCAGCAATGCCGAAAATCGTTATTGTTGACACCGACTTCGAAAACAATGATTTCGAAGTGCGTATGGCGAAGGACGCAAGCGTTGACATTGCCCTGTTCAACGAGCGCGAACCCGAAGCCATTATTCGCAATGCCTCCGATGCCGACGGCGTGGTTACTTCCTATGGCGAGTTCTCTCCCGAGGTGTTTGAGGCGCTTCCGAATTTGCGCGTGGTAAGCCGAACGGGCATTGGGTACGACAGCATCGACGTGCCTGCGGCAACGAAGAACGGTACTGCTGTCTGCGTAGTGCCTGGTTACGGTACTGAAGTGGTTTCCGACCACGCTATTACGCTGGCGCTTTGTGTGCTGCGTCGCTTGAACGAAACCGATGCGGATATGCGCGCCGGTATTTGGGACTATACGCGCCATCGTCCTTATGGCCAGGTGTTCGGCCGCGTGTTCGGCGTGGTGGGTATGGGCGAAATCGGCCGCGCTACCGCCCGTAAGGCTTCTGGACTGGGTTTTAAGGTGGTGTGCTGTTCGCGTTCCCTTACGCCAGGTCGCCGCACGCCCGAAGGCTACGACATCCTGGAGTACGAAGAGCTGCTGAAGTGTGCCGATGTGGTCAGCTTCCATACGGCTCTCACTCCTGACACCCATCATCTGCTTGATGCACGCCGCATATCGCTTATGAAGGATAGCGCGGTGGTGGTGAACACTTCGCGCGGTGCGGTTGTCGATACCCTTGCCTTGGCCGAAGCGCTTGAGGAGGGCAAGCTGTGGGGTGCGGGCGTCGATGTGTTCGAAGGAGAGCCGGTCGATCCGGGTCATCCGCTGATGAGGGCCCCTCATACGGTGCTCAGCCCGCATGTGGCGTATTGGTCTGAGGAATCGGGCATCGAACTGCGCACGCGCGCCATGCAGGCTGCTATCGATGTGGTTACGGGTGTGCGCCCGAAGGACTGCCTGAATCCTGAGGTCTTGTAAAGGGCGGAGCTTCTTCCGCCTGGCTTTCCCCACATTTGCCGAGTTGCCCCGCACCTTGGGTTTTGTCTTGAGGGCCGGGAATTGCGGTCCTGCCAGCGGCAACTGCAATTCCGTTTGCGGCGTGGCAACCGCGGTCCCGCCCGCAGCGCGGACTGCTGCGGTGCGGCCTTATGCGCCGGCAGCTGGATCGTGCGGGCCATTTCTTGTCCCGCCTTCTTCCCATCCCGCCCAGGAAGGGTGCTTTCATTCCCGTCAAAACGAAGGAGCTGAACATGCTTGTTGGCGTGATCTCCGATATTCATGGCCATTTGAGTGAGCAGGCATACGATGCCTTGCAGCCGTGTGACATGATTCTGTGTGCTGGTGACGTTGAGCGCCCGACCATCCTTATGGAGCTCGATGCCATCGCCCCAACGGTTGCGGTGCTGGGCAATTGCGATTCCAGTCTGCGGGGGATGGATATTCCCTTCACGGCGTCTCCTCGTATTGGCGGGGTGCGCTTTTTCATGACGCATCGCCCCGAAGACATTGGCACCGTTGCCGAAGATGTGCGTGTGGTGGTGCATGGTCATACTCATATTCCCCGCGAAGAGAGCATAGAGGGAGTTCTGTACCTGAACCCGGGAAGTGCTAGCAAGCCGCGTGGCGGCAGCAAGCGGGGCATTGCTCGTCTTACCATCGATGTTGGTAAGGTTGCAGACGTCGAATTCGTAACATGGGAATAGATGAGGCGGCACTCCCGTCTGTGCGGCTAGGGAATGGTAATAATAGGCGAAATGGGTAAATGAGGCAGGCTCGAAAAATGGCAAGTTGACCCAAAGGGACTTGCCCGTTAAAATACATACTTGCATTTTATGCATGTGCGCCGTTAGCTCAGCTGGTAGAGCAGGGGACTTTTAATCCCAAGGCCGCGGGTTCG